>Ga0265299_10005826_pt1 | contig 11367 bp, 6 predicted proteins | sample AusTroGonzalo_MG_4_FD_193485 | JGI IMG/M metagenome (GOLD analysis project Ga0265299, IMG submission 193485) | Bovine rumen microbial communities from tropical cattle in Woodstock, Queensland, Australia - Gonzalo_02 | ecosystem: Host-associated > Mammals > Digestive system > Stomach > Rumen ...
TGCCACCCAAGTATCTGCCGCCCCCCAACACCCATCACCCAACACCCAACACCCAACCCCCAACACCCAAACCCCCATCGACGCCCTTGGAATGGCCAACATCTATTCCGACTCGGCTTACTTCAGCAATATCAATGGCGACTACGAGCGTACGTTACGCTTTGCCGACACCTGTCGTTATTATCTCAATCAGCATTATCTGAAGCAGGTGCCTCGTGGGCGTTACCTGATGCGTGCATTCGGCAATCCGTCGCTGATGCCGCCCGAGATTAAGTGGTTCCACGATAGTCTTAAAACTAACTATCACATCATTCTCGATATTCGTAATGAGAGCGCTGTGGCAGCGTTGGCATTGCACGAGTGGCAGCTATACAGCTATAATAACCGCATTTATACGCAGTTGTTTAAGGAAATGTCGGCCGATAATTCGTTAGGCGATTACTGTCGCGATATGCAGCAGTCGCAAACCAACAAGACGATTGCTATTATCCTGTTGATATTGCTGCTTATTGCCATTGTGCCAGCCTATTATCTGCTGTATTACCGTCATCGCCTGTACGATAGGTTTGTGCGCGAGCAGCAACGTATTACCGACCTTGAGCTGCTTGACGATGAATTGCGTCGTGCCGAACTCGAGGATAGCAATCTTCACGTGTCAAACGCTGTACTTGATAACTGCTTGTCGGCGCTCAAACACGAGACGATGTATTATCCTTCGCGTATCCAGCAGCTGCTTGATTCGGGTGATATGGAGTCGTTGGGCGAGGTGACAAATTATTACCGTGAACTGTATGGCGTACTTTCGCAGCAGGCTTTGCGTCAAACCGAGCGTACCCGCTTGCATCTGAAGCCCTTGCACCACGATATCTTGGGCGATGAGACTTTGGTGCGCTATCTGTTCGATATACTCCGTAAACAGGCAGGTAGCAAGCTGCAGCCCGAATATACGCCGCGTAATGGCGGTTATATTGAGGTTCGTGTGTCTATGCCTTCGCTTCAGCTTACTGAGAGTCAGGCAGCCGACCTGTTTACACCATCCAAGGATCATTTGCCATATCTGCTATGCCGTCAGATTGTGCGTGATTTGGGTGAGGCTACCAACCGTCGTGGTTGCGGTATCTATGCTACGATTCAAGACAATACAACATATATGATTATAACATTACCAAGCGTATGGAAAACTTCAAAGTAATAATAGTAGAGGATGTGCCTTTGGAACTGAAGGGTACCCTTGGCATTGTAAAGAACGATATCCCCGAGGCCGAAGTGATAGGAACCGCTGAGAACGAGGCTGCCTATTGGCGACTCATCAAACAGCAGAAGCCCGATTTGGTGCTGCTCGATTTGGGTTTGGGTGGCTCTACGACTGTGGGTGTTGAGATTTGTCGTCATACAAAGGAGCTGCATCCCGATGTGAAGGTGCTTATCTTCACAGGCGAGATTCTGAACGAAAAGCTGTGGGTTGATGTGCTCGATGCCGGTGCCGATGGCATTATCCTGAAGACTGGCGAACTCCTCACTCGTCGCGATGTGATGGCAGTGATGGATGGCAAACAGCTGGTGTTCAACGAGCCTATCCTCGAGAAGATTGTTGAGCGTTTCAAGTATGCCGTTAGTGGTCAGCTGGTTAAACAGGAAGCGTTGGTAAATTATGAAATCGACGAGTACGACGAGCGATTCCTGCGCCATCTGGCATTAGGCTATACAAAGGAGCAGATTACCAATCTGCGTGGTATGCCTTTTGGTGTTAAGAGCCTCGAGAAGCGTCAGAACGAGCTCATTCAGAAACTCTTCCCCGAGGGTGCCAGCGGTATCAACGCTACCCGTTTGGTAGTACGTGCCCTCGAACTGCGTATACTCGATATTGATAACCTCGAAGCCGATGAAGAGTAGTCGTATTTGCGTGGTGTTGATGGTGGCCGAGTGGGTGCTGGTCATCGTGTCGTGGTTGCTTTCGGCAGCCCGATTAGAAGGTGTGCGCTCTATGCTCTCTACCGAGGGAATACGCTGGTTCTTCGGCAACTTCTCCAACATCATTGCAAGTCCGCTCTTAGCGTGGCTGTTGCTGGCTTTGATAGCTGGCGGCAGCTTCCTGCAGAGTGGGGTGGTAGGGCATCTTACAGCCAAGGGCGAGGCCTCGTTCCGCCATAAGCTGGCTATGCGTGTAGCAGGTGTTTTCCTAGCGCTCTACGCTATTGTCATCTGCATGCTAACGTTAATGCCACATGCCATCCTTCTCTCCGTTAAGGGCTATCTTTTCCCTTCGGCTTTCAGTCGCAGTCTGGTACCCATTATATGCTTTGGTGTTACCCTGTTCTCGGTAGTCTACAGCATTATCTCGGGCCATAAAGAAAAAGGAGAAGATGTGCTCGACATCCTCTCCTATGGTTTGCGTCGGGGTGCTCCCCTTATCATTATTTATATCTTTGCTATCCAGTTCTACGCTTCGTTGCGTTTTGTCTTCGGATAGACTTTACTTCAGCAGTTTCTCCAGTCGTTTGTACTCCTTCTTAGTAAGGCGCATAAACGAACCGTGCTGTGGCGCTTTCACACCCTCAATATTGCGAGGCGAGTGGAAGTTACGCATGTTTTCGTCGGCCAGGCACAAACGATAGTTCTTGGGGTTCGACGAATACTCGATGTAGGCAATCACCCAGGTCTTTTGTCCGGGCAGCTGGAAGGCGCTTACACCCTCACAGTGCTTGTTACCCTCAAAGTTTACGTAATCGTCCTCAACGGGTTCGCTCCAAGGACCTGTGAGCGATGGTGAGGTAGCGGTGAACAATCCTGTTTTACCACCTTCTTTCTTAATCATCATGTGCCACTTCTGGTCGGCCTCTACCCAGTTGATGTCGGCATCGATGGTAGCATAGCCCCAGTCGAACAGCAGCTTGGGCTGTGTCAGGGTTGTAAAGGTCTCGTCGGCATACGAGTAGTACATGCGGTCGTATTTGTCCTCGCCACGATTTCGCATCGAGTAGTAAACCATGTAGCCGCCACGCTTGCCGTTAGGCCATACGTAATCCTCGTCCCAAACTATCTGTGGTGCCCAAACGCGGTTGATGGTAGCCCAGTTCTTATATACGCTGGGGGCGTCGGGGTCGGAGAAAATCTTTGTACCCTTACGATAGTCGAATGTGACCGACTTCCAGTGAATCAGGTCGTCGCTTCTCAACAGGTCGATACCGTAGTTGTCCCAAGTCTCTACTTTGCCCAAACGGTCTCTGGCGCCAACGTTCATATCGGTGCAAACCATCAGGTAGCCCTTGCCGTCGTGCTTACGACAGATGTAGGCATCGCGGGTAGCGCCTTCGATACGGGCGTGCTCAGCATCGCTGAAGATGGAGTCGCCGTTCAGCAGGTCCTTGTAGTGGAAACCGTCGCGACTCAGGGCATAAGCCGTCCAAGCGCGTCCGTGATCGTTCATGTGGCAGTACAGGAAACCGTAGTCTCCCTTCTGCAGATTTCCTTTCTGTGCGTAGCTATCGGCAGCTCCGCCCAGCAATAGTAATGTAATAATTCCAATTAATCCTTGTTTCATGCTATATTTGTATTAGTTGTGAGTTTACAAGAATAAACTACCTATTTGGTACACCAGCATACTGCCAACCCAGGCTGTTACTGTGGTGTAGCCTGCAGCAAAGAGTGCCCAGCGCCACGAGCCTGTTTCGTGCTTGATGGCGGCAATGGTAGCTATACAGGGGAAGTACAGCAGAATGAATATCAGGTAGGCATAGGCTGCCAGCGGGGTGATACCCTCCTGCATCATCTTCTGTTGTAGTATGGTATATTTCTCGTTGTCGTCGCTAAAGGCCTCGTCGTCGCTAAACGAGTCGTCGCCGCTATACAGTACGCCTATTGTCGATGCCACAATCTCCTTGGCACCTACGCCACACAGCAGCGATACGTCGAGCTTCCAGTTAAAGCCCTGAGGCGCAAATATAGGTTCTATGGTCTTACCCATACGGCCAATATAGCTCTGCTCCTGCTGCTGTTCGCGAGGCAGACTCTCGTTGTGTGGGAAGTAGCCCAAAGCCCATACGATGATGCTGGCAACGAGGATAATGCCTCCCATCTTCTTCAGATACTCTTTTCCTTTCTCCCATGTGTGGCGCCAGATGGCCTTTGGTGTTGGCCAGCGGTAGGGAGGAAGCTCCATTACAAACGGTGTGTCCTCGCCTTTGATAACCAGCGATGAGAATATCTTGCTAACGATAACCGATACGACGATGCCGATGGCATAGAGCGACAACAGTACCCACGAGCGGTATTGTATAGAGAAGAACGTGCCTGCTATCATAATATAGATAGGTAGGCGTGCCGAGCACGACATGAAAGGCAGTATCATCATGGTGATGATGCGCGAGCGTCGGCTCTCGATGGTACGTGTTGCCATGATGGCTGGTACGTTACAACCAAAGCCCATGATAAGAGGAATAAACGATTTGCCGTGCAGTCCCATCTTGTGCATCAGCTTGTCCATAATAAAGGCGGCGCGTGCCATATAGCCCGAGTCCTCCATCAGCGAGATGAAGAAATAGAGTATCAGTATCTGCGGCAGGAACACGATAACGCTGCCCACGCCACCAATCACTCCATCTACCAGCATTGCCTTCAGCGGTCCGTCGTCCATGCCGCTGCTTATTTTCTCGCCTAACCAGGCTACACCATCCTCAATCCAGTCCATAGGATATTGTCCCAACGTAAAGGTCGTTTGGAACATCACGTAGAGCATGAGGAAGAAGATGGGGAATCCCAGGTATTTGTGCGACAGGATATTGTCTATCCGATGGGTAACCTTGTAGGTATCCTTCTTATGTCCCGTTTTGTACTTAGCCTCTTTCAGCGCACCGTTAATGAAGCCGTATTTGGCATCCATGATGGCAGTCTCGCTATCGTTGTCGGTCTCTTCTTTTACACGTGCCGAAGCCTTATCGCGTTCGTTGGTCAGCTTGCGGAAGTCGTCCAAACGCTGCTCGCCAGCCATATGCTTTCCTAAGTAGTCCAGCACCTGACTGTCGTGCTCCAACAGTTTCAAAGCCAGATATCGGGTAGAGTAGTGCTGACGGATGTGGTCGTCGGCCTTCAGGTATTGCTGGATGTGCGAGATACCGTCTTCTATCTCGTGACCGTAGTTGATGTGCAGGTGGCGAGAGAACTTACTGGTGCCCTCATATACCTGTATCACCGCACGGAACAGCTCTTTCACACCCATGCCGCTCTTAAACGATGTGGGAATCATAGGTGTACCAAACAGCGTGCTCAGCGTGTCAAGGTCTACATGGTCGCCACGACGCTCAAACTCGTCGTACATATTCAGTGCGCACACCATACGAATGTTCATATCCACCAGCTGGGTGGTGAGGTACAGGTTACGCTCCAGGTTCGACGCATCGATGACGTTAATCACTACATCGGGCATTTTCTCTGTGAGATGTTCACGCACGTAGAGTTCCTCGGGCGAGTAGCACGACAGCGAGTAGGTGCCGGGCAGGTCGGTAAGTTTGAACTCGTAGCCGAACATAGAGGCATGGGCCTCGGTAGCGTCGACGGTAACACCCGAATAGTTGCCCACATGCCCATGTGCGCCCGATGCGTAGTTGAACAGCGATGTCTTTCCGCAGTTAGGATTTCCCACCAGCGCTATGTGGATGGTGCGGCGTTCCTTCATGGCCTCATGGCGTATGTAGTCGTCTTCATGACGATGACTGTCGGTAGCCAGGTTAAAGGTTGTATCTTCCAATGGGGTATCGGCCGATACTACCTCAATGTGTTGAGCCTCGTGGTGTCGCAGCGATACCTCATAGCCCATGAGCTTATACTTTACCGGATCCTGCAGCGGGGCATTAAGCAATACCTCCACTTCCTGTCCGCGTATAAAACCCATTTCTATGATACGCTTACGGAAGCCTCCGTGGCCTTTTACCTTTACTATTATTCCTTTTTCACCAGTTCTTAATTCCGACAGTTTCATGACGTTACTTCTATTTTGACCGCAAAGGTACATAAAAAAACTTGCAACCCAATTGCAAGAGCTGCAAGTTTTTTTAAAATACCTACTTATGATGATACATTATTCGGTTTCAAAGTAGTTTTCAAGCTCTGCGCGGGCACTTCCTTCGGCATTGGGTAGGTCTCTCACTATATGACCTTTCTCCAGCAGCGCTATGCGTGTAGAGATGTCGATGGTGTGTGCCAGGTTGTGGCTCGATACCAGGATGGTAGCCCCTGTTTCCTTGTTGTAATCGGTGAGCACGTGCTTCAGCACATTCTGGCTCGATGGGTCAAGGAAGTTGAATGGCTCATCCAGAATCACCAATTTAGGACGGTTGAAGAGGGCGGAGATGATACCTACCTTCTGCTTGTTACCGGCCGAGAGGTTACGAATCAGTTTCTTCTGTCCGAATATCTCGCCAGCGGCCAAGCGCTCAAAGTCCTTCAGGCGCTCATCTACCTGTTGCTGGGTCATATCGGTAATCTTGCCGATGAAGGCAAAATACTCCTCGGGTGTGAGGAAATCGATAAGGAACCCCTCGTCGATAAATGAACCGGTAACCGCTTTCCATTCCTCGCTTTCGGCGGGGTTAATGCCGTCGAGTGCTACCTGTCCCTCATCGGGTTTCAGCAGGTCGAGCAGCATGCGGAAGAGTGTGGTCTTACCAGCACCGTTATTACCTACAAGACCTAATATATCGCCACTGTTCACTGTAAAGTTCTCAATGTCGCAGGCTACGGTCTTGCCAAACGCCTTTTTTAAATTGGTTATGGTTATCATATCAATTGTGAATTGTGAATTATCAATTGTGAATTCCTACACGATTCCCTTGCCGTGGCAGTTCTTGAATTTCTTACCTGAGCCGCAGGGACATGGATCGTTGCGTCCGGGCAACTTATCCTTGATAATGGGCTGATGGTTCTGCTGGGCACGTGTGTCGTGCTGTGCAGCTGCCTGCTGATTGCGGTCAACCAGCTGCTCCTCAACGTTCTGCTTGCTCTCAACGTACTGCTGGCGCTCGGTGTGCTGCTCGGGAGCGGCCTCCTGCACCTGCTGCTGCATCTCAGGAATCTGGCTGCGGGTAAGGATAGAACAAATGCGGTTATACATCTCGTTAATCATCTCGTCCCAAACCTTAGCGCTCTCCAGCTTGAAGATGAGCAATGGATCTTTCTGCTCGTAGCTGGCGTTCTGTACCGAGTGCTTCAGCTCGTCGAGCTGGCGCAGGTTCTCCTTCCAAGAGTCGTCGATAATGTGTAGCAGGATGCTCTTCTCAAACTCCTTTACAATGCTCTTGCAGTCGCTCTCGTAAGCCTCCTTGAGGTTACATGGGATGTTAAACATCTTACGACCGTCGGTAATGGGCACCATGATGCGCTCGTAAATCTGTCCCTGAGCCTCGTACACCTGCTTGATGATAGGCTGGGCAACAGTCTGTATGCGCTCCATGCGGCGGTTAAAGTTGCCGATGGCAGCCTGGAAGGCGTTCTCGTACAGCACGTCGGGCTGAGTGTTGGTGTACTCCTCGCTGCTGAAGGGCACCTCCATCGAGAGAACGTGCAGGAACTCCTCCTTGCAGCCCTGGTAGTCGCCAGAGTTCTGGATGATATTTACTACGCGGTCCCAGATGATGTTAGCGATATCCATACCGATACGCTCACCCATCAGGGCGTGGCGGCGCTTCTCGTAGATAACAGTACGCTGCTTGTTCATCACGTCGTCGTACTCAATCAGGCGCTTACGAATACCAAAGTTATTCTCCTCAACCTTCTTCTGTGCGCGCTCAATGCTCTTCGAGATCATGGGGCTCTCAATCATCTCGCCATCCTTGAAGCCTAAGCGGTCCATAACCGATGCGATACGCTCCGAGGCGAACAAACGCATGAGTTTATCTTCGAGCGATACATAGAATACCGAAGAACCTGGGTCACCCTGACGTCCGGCACGACCACGCAGCTGGCGGTCAACGCGGCGGCTCTCGTGGCGCTCGGTACCGATGATGGCCAAACCACCAGCGGCCTTTACCTCGGGCGACAGCTTGATATCGGTACCACGACCGGCCATGTTGGTGGCGATGGTAACGGCACCCTTACCGTTGTTGCTCTGTCCGGCCAGAGCTACGATGTCGGCCTCCTTCTGGTGTAGCTTAGCGTTCAGCACCTGGTGGGGGATTCCCTCGCGCTTACCGGTCTCTGGGTCAACATACATATCGAGCATACGGCTCAGCAACTCCGAGATTTCTACCGATGTGGTACCAATCAGCGTTGGGCGACCGGCATTACGCATCTTTACAACCTCGTCGATAACGGCCTTATACTTCTCGCGGGCGGTCTTATATACGCGGTCGTCCTGGTCGTTACGCTGTACGGGGCGGTTGGTAGGAATCTCAACCACATCCAGCTTGTAGATGTCCCAGAACTCGCCAGCCTCGGTCGAGGCGGTACCGGTCATACCCGAGAGTTTGTGATACATACGGAAGTAGTTCTGCAGGGTGATGGTAGCAAAGGTCTGTGTGGCAGCCTCTACCTTTACGTGCTCCTTGGCCTCTACAGCCTGGTGCAGTCCGTCGCTCCAGCGGCGTCCCTCCATGATACGTCCTGTCTGCTCGTCAACAATCTTCACCTCGCCATCGATAACTACATACTCATCGTCCTTGTTGAACATGCAGTAAGCCTTAAGCAGCTGCTGCAGGGTGTGCACGCGCTCGCTCTGTACGGCAAAGTGGCTCATCAGCTCGTCTTTCTTGTCAAGGCGCTCCTGATCGGTCAGTCCGGTCTCGGCCTCCAGGGCAGAGAGCTCGCTGGTAATATCGGGCAGTACAAACAGCTCGTTGTCGTTCACCTGCTTAGCCAGCCATGCTGTACCCTTATCGGTAAGGTCGCACGAGTTCATCTTCTCGTCAACCACGAAGTACAAAGGCTCAACGCACTCAGGCATACGACGGTTGTTATTCTCCATGTAGATGTTCTCGGTGTTCTGCATACCGCTCTTGATACCTTCCTCCGAGAGGAACTTAATCAGTGGCTTGTTCTTAGGCATAGCCTTGTGCGAACGGTAGAGCGACAGGAAACCGGCATCCAGTTTCTCCTGTCCTTCCTTCTTGTTACCGGCCTCTACCAGCTTGTTACCCTCGGCAATCAAGGTCTTGGCATCGGCCAGGTACTGTGTGGCCAGCTGGCGCTGTACGCCTACCAGCTTCTCAACCAGTGGCTGATACTCCTCAAACATCTGGTCGTCGCCCTTGGGGATAGGACCTGAGATAATCAGTGGTGTACGGGCATCGTCAATCAATACCGAGTCAACCTCGTCGACGATGGCGTAGTTATGTGCGCGCTGTACCAGGTCGGCAGGCGATATGGCCATGTTGTCGCGCAGGTAGTCGAAACCGAACTCGTTATTGGTTCCGAAGGTGATATCAGCCTGGTAGGCCTTACGGCGGGCCTCAGAGTTAGGCTGGTGCTTATCGATACAATCAACCGAAAGGCCGTGGAACATGTAGAGTGGCCCCATCCACTCCGAGTCACGCTTAGCCAGATAGTCGTTCACAGTAACCACGTGAACACCGTTACCGGTCAGTGCGTTCAGGAATACGGGTAGGGTAGCCACCAGTGTCTTACCCTCACCAGTAGCCATCTCGGCAATCTTACCCTGGTGCAGTACAACACCACCAAACAGCTGTACGTCGTAGTGTACCATTTCCCACTTCAGGTCGTTACCGCCTGCAGTCCAGTGGTTGTGGTAAATGGCCTTGTCGCCATCAATGGTAATAAAGTCCTTCTTGGGGTCGCCAGCCAGCTCGCGGTCAAAGTCGGTAGCAGTTACTACGGTTTCTTCGTTCTCGGCAAAGCGGCGTGCAGTCTCCTTAACAATGGCAAAAACCTCGGGCATAACCTCGTTCAGGGCCTGCTCGTAAATCTCCAGCACTTCTTTCTCAATCTTGTCAATCTGTGCGAAGATGTCGGCACGCTCATCAATCGGGGTATTCTCGATGGTAGCCTTTAATTCCTCGATACGGGCTTTCTGCTCCTTGGCCGAGTCCTGTATCTGCTGCTGTAATGTTTTGGTACGCTGGCGCAGCGCGTCGTTATCCAGCTTCTGTACCTCGGGGTAAACGGCTTTCACCTGCTCAACGAGTGGCTGGATAAGCTTCATGTCGCGGCTGGATTTGTCACCAAACAGCGACTTTAAAAATTTGTTGAAATTCATATCTATTTTTACTTTTTTTACAAATGTTGTGTATGACTGATTCTAAAACGGCGGCAAAATTACAAAAAATAATTGTAATTACCAAGCCTTTTTATTAAAAAAGAGGTGTAGCCATACAAGCATTCGGTGCACGAATGCGTATTGCCTTCGAAATTGTGGGGGCAATTCGCTCAATGCTAACGGGTGCCACTACCTTTTGTGCGGGTATGTTGGCGCCGTAGAATATGATGGGGAAATAAGCTAATGGTTGCTTGGTCTTCATCTGCTCGTGGGTGTCGTCGTTCTGCATTTGCCAGCCCGGGTTCAGCTCCACCAGCAGGTCGCCCATGTGGGTCTCGTATAAATGGGTGTGTACGCGTTTTACGCCAGTCATCTGTAGCAGGAACTCCTTGCTCTTCTGTGTGGCGTCCGATAGGGCAATACGCTTTTGCTCCAGCAGCTGATGGTTCAGGTATAGCTGGTTGCGATAGCTGCCCTCTACGTACTTTCCCTGGCCCCACAGCGCACCCAGATACATGTTTAGCAGGTTGGCTGTGCGGTTGGTGTAGTATATACCTGTTGGAATGTGATATTTGGCGTATTCATCGGTATTTTCCTCGGCATAACCGGTCGATGTAAGCACGAATAACGCGTGCTCTTTGCCCACCAGGCGCTGCACCTCGGTTACCAGCCGCTGCAAGGCCTGCTGGTAGTCGTCTTTCTCGTACTGCAGGAACAGCAGGTCGGGTATGCTGTCGGCTCCAAGTTTTACTTCGCTAATAAGCTGTAAGGCTTTATCTGTTAAGCTGTTAGCATTCCAACGCTTGTTGTTGCGGTCGTTCCATTCCAGGCGGTCGACGTTGTGCCCCGAAAGCAGGGCGGCAGCCTCTTTGCTGGTGGCTACGGCGCACACCTTGCCGGCCCCCTTGGTAGCCAGCTTCAGCTCGTCGGCTAATGTCGATACGGCTATGTCGTCGGGTGTGGCGCTGGCAGTCTGCAGCGATTGGCGGTCCAGCCACTTGTCGGCCGTAATGGTGTGGTAGAATGGCGATGTGCCTGTGACGACTGACGAAATGGCAGACGACAGGTCAATCTGACTGTAGGGATAGAATCCTTGTTCGTATATCAACCCATCATCAAACAACGCGGGGTAGTCGTTACGCAGCTGGTCGATGGTAATGTTTACC
>Ga0265299_10005827_pt1 | contig 11365 bp, 14 predicted proteins | sample AusTroGonzalo_MG_4_FD_193485 | JGI IMG/M metagenome (GOLD analysis project Ga0265299, IMG submission 193485) | Bovine rumen microbial communities from tropical cattle in Woodstock, Queensland, Australia - Gonzalo_02 | ecosystem: Host-associated > Mammals > Digestive system > Stomach > Rumen ...
CCTTGCCGATGATGCTTGCGATGGGCGCGGGCGCGGCGAGCCGCAACCACCTCGGCACAACCGAGTTCTTCGGCATGCTTGCATCGGTGCTTTTCGGAATCCTGCTCATTCCAGGCCTATACGCCCTGTTCCAGACATGGCGCGAGCGGGTGAAGCGCTTCTTCTCTCGCCGAGCCGCTGTGGCATAATACGTAGTATGGCAGAAGAAATTCCAGAGTTCGAGAACCACGGCATCGAGACGATAGCGCGTGGAGTTTGCGTGTCGGAAGGACATGTCCTTTTGTGCCGTCCCAAGAGCGGCGGCTACACCTACTTGCCGGGCGGGCACATAGAGTTCGGCGAGAAGGGGGCGGAGGCGCTTGTCCGCGAAGTCAAGGAGGAAATGGGCCTTGATTCGCGGGCAGGCGAAATCGTTGGCGTCGTCGAGAGCCAGTTCGTCCAGCGAGGGAAGAAGCATGCCGAGATATCGCTCGTCTACGATCTTGAGATAGACGGCTTGCCGCCGCCAGGTTCGCAGGTGCCTGCCAAGGAGGATTGGATAGAATTTGTCTGGTGGCCGATAGACAGGCTTTCCTATGCGGGGGTTCTTCCTGCGGAGATGGCGAAATATGTCGTACGGTCTTGAGAGATGCGAGCTGTGTCCGCGACGCTGCGGGCGGCGTCCGGGCTATTGCGGCGCAGGGGATCTGCCGCGCGTCTTCAGGTGGGGGCCTCACTTTGGAGAGGAGCCGCCGATCACCGGCGAGCGCGGATCGGGCTGCATATTCTTCTCGCGCTGCACGATGAAGTGCCTCTACTGCCAGAATTCGCCGTGGAGCTGGAAGGGCGGCGGCGAAGACAAGACGATTCCGGAACTTGCCGCGATAATGCGCGATCTTGCGGTGAAGGATCGCGTCGAAAACTGGAATCTCGTTTCGCCGACGCCATATCTTCCGTTCGTGCGAGAGGCGGCGCACCTCTTGAAGAAAGACGGGATCGCGCTTCCGTTCGTCTGGAACTCGTCAGGATACGAGCGTGTCGAGACGCTTGAGGAATATGCCCAGCTCTGCGACTGGGCGCTCTTCGACTTGCGCTATTCGCGGAATGAAACGGCGAAAGAGCTTTCGCTGGCGCCGGGATACGTCGAGGCGGCTCGCGAGGCTGTTCGCTGGGCCTGGGCGAGAAATCCAGGCCGTCTTGTCGTCAGGATACTCGTGCTTCCGGGGCATTCCGACGAGGCGATAGAGAACCTTGCGTGGATAGCGACCGAGCTTTCAAGCGAAGTGCAGATATCCGTCATGGCGCAGTACACTCCGGCGTACAAGGCTCTTGAGGTGCCTCCGCTCGATCGCTCTGTCACCTGCGAGGAGTACGAGTCTGTCACGGAGGCTGCAGCCGACTTCGGGTTTGAGCGCGGATGGATACAGGGCTTTGAAGCGTCTGATCCGTCGTTGGCGTTGCTCGGCGAAAACATGTCCCGTGGACATGGAGCAGTCGGAATTCCCTGATGGCGTGGTTCGCTTTTGGCGCGTTCTTGTGGTATAATACGCGCAATGAGCGAATATATGTTCAACACTGTAGAAGAGTGCCTGGAGGGTTTGCGGAATGGCGAGATAATTCTTGTCACCGACGATGCCGGGCGCGAGAACGAATGCGATTGCATCTGCGCGGCGGAGTTTGCGACGCCAGAGGTCGTGAACTTCATGGCGACGCACGCCAAGGGGCTGATCTGCATGCCGATGGACGCCTCTCGCTGCCGCGAGCTCAGCCTGCCGCAGATGGTTGGCTCAAACACTGACAACCACCACACGGCATTCACCGTCTCCATCGACGCCGTCGAGACTACGACGGGCATTTCCGCCGCAGAGCGTTCGCTAACGGCGATGAAGTGCGTGAAGGACGGCGTAGGCCCGGACGGCTTCCGCCGTCCCGGACACATGTTCCCGCTTGAATCGCGCGCTGGAGGAGTTCTGCGCCGCGCCGGGCACACCGAGGCGACCGTGGATCTATGCCGTCTCGCCGGACTGAAGGGCGTGGGCCTTTGCTGCGAGATAATGAAGGACGACGGCACAATGGCTCGGCTCGACGACGTCATGGAGTTTGCGAAAATCCACGGACTCAAGACGATGACGATAGCCGATCTCATCGCCTACAGGCGCAATCGCGGCGACGACCCTGAATCCGGCGCGCCGGAGAACCATGCGAGGCTCGTGGATTCCGTCGAAGACGTCGATCTGCCGACAGAGTACGGGCATTTCAGGCTGAAGATGTACAAGTCGCGGGTGACGGGCCTTGAACACCTGGCTCTCGTGAAGGGCGACGTGTCGGGCGGCGATCCCGTGTTGGTTCGCGTCCATTCGGAATGCTTCACCGGCGACGTGCTAGGCTCCGAGCGCTGCGACTGCGGCCATCAGCTGCATCGCGCGATGGAGATGATCGAGAAGGAAGGGCGGGGAGCCGTCCTGTACATGCGCCAGGAAGGTCGCGGCATCGGCCTTGAAAACAAGCTTCATGCATACCGCCTGCAGGAAAATGGGCTGGACACTGTCGAAGCGAACGTGTCGCTTGGTTTCGCGCCAGATCTTCGCGATTACGGAGAGGGTGCGCAGATACTCGTCGATCTGGGCATACGCAAGCTGAGGCTTCTCACGAACAATCCACGCAAGATCGCGGGGCTTGGCGGATATGGGTTGGAGGTGGTCGAGCGAGTCCCGATCGTGATTCCCGCGAACTCATACGATCGCCGGTATCTCGATACCAAGCGAGAAAAGATGGGGCATCTCATCTAGTCTGGTTTTGCATTGAAGGCCGTGTTGTGGTATAATTGCGGACATGAAAATGAAAAAACTATCTTTGCTGGCGGCGGGGCTTGCCCTTGCCGGGTGTTGTACATGCGATTTCGACATTGACGCCAACGATCCCGTCCTGGGCAATTGGGGTCTCAAGCTCGGCTACGACCGCATGAACGCAGGGCACATGATCGTTTCCCGCGATGCGAACGGAGCGCCGCAGGCGCTTGTGCTCTGGCGCTGGGCGTCGCCGATTCCGATGAAGAACGTCGCCATAGACGGATGCAAGATCTCGTTTGACCATCCGAGTGGCTTTAAGTTCGAGGGCACGGTCGAGGGCAACAATCTCGTCGGCAAGGCCATGAAGGGCGACAAGCTCGAGACGACTGTCGAAGGGTGGCGCAACCCCGCCATAAAGCCCGCCTCCACGAAGGACGCTACGCTCGGTGCGCCGATAGACCTTCTTGCGGACGGCCTTGACGGCTGGACTCTCATGAGCCCAACGGCGAAGAACGGATGGTCCTTCAAGGATGGCGTTCTCTCCAACAAGCTTGGGCTCAAGCCCGACGGCTCGTGGGCTGGCGGCGGCTCCAACCTCAAGACGAAGAGGGAAGATTTCTACGACTTCAACATCGAGTACGACGTGCGCGTGCCGGCGAAGTCCAATTCGGGCGTGTATCTTCGCGGGCGTTACGAATGCCAGGTCATTGACAGCTACGGCAAGCCCGTGGACGAGCACAACATGGCCGCCTATTACGGTCGCGTCGTGCCCAAGGTCGCGGCGGAGAAGGCTCCTGGCGAGTGGCAGCACGTGTCCGCTACGCTCTACAAGCGGCACCTGACGGTTGTGCTCAACGGCGTCACGATCATCGAGGATGCTCCCGTCGTCGGCATTACGGGCGGCGCGATTGACGCGAAGGAGTTCGTCCCTGGGCCCATCTACCTTCAGGGCGACCACTCCGATGCGGACTTCAAGAACATGATTCTCCGTCCAGCCCGGTAATTTCGTGAAGATTGCGGTCATAGGCGACGGGGGATGGGGAACGGCGAACGCCATTCTTCTTTCTGGCTACGGTCACGACGTCGCCTTGTGGGGCGCATTCCCGGATCACGTCGAAGAGATGCGGCGTACGCGGCGCAACGACACCTACTTGAAAGGAGTAGATCTGCCGTCCGCGCTGCGGCTCGTCTCCGACCGCGAGGAAGCGGTGGCGGAAGCGGACGTCGTCGTGTTCGCTCCGCCGTCCAAATACTTTGCGTCGGTTGTGTCTGGATTCAAGGGCCTTGTGCCGCAGAACGCGCTATTGGTCTCTATCACGAAGGGTCTTTGCGAGAAGACGCACCGTCGCATGACCGACATTGGCGAAGAGGAGCTTGGTCTTGGCCCCGTCGTCGCGCTTGCTGGCCCTTCGCACGCCGAGGAGGTCTCTCGCAACATCCCCACGGCCGTTGTCGCGGCTTGTGCAGACGCGGCGAAGGCCAAGGCTGTGCAGGAGATATGGTCGGGGCCGAGGTTCCGCGTTTACACGTCCGCGGATCCCGTGGGCGTTGAAATCGGAGGCGCGGTAAAGAACATGCTCGCGATAGCCGTTGGGTGCTCGGACGGAATGGGCTTCGGCGACAATACGCGCGCGGCGCTGATAACGCGGGGCCTTGTCGAGATGAAGCGATTCGTCCTTGCGTGCGGCGGCGCACCCGAGACGGTTTCCGGCCTTGCCGGAGTGGGGGATCTCATCGTAACGTGCACCTCGGCGCATTCGCGCAACAGAAGCTTGGGCGAGAGACTTGGCAAAGGTGAAAAGGTGGAGGACGTGATAGCGTCCATGAAGATGGTGGCCGAGGGCTACTGGAATTCGAGCGTCGTTAGGGAGATTGCGATCCACAGAGGCGTGGAAATGCCGATCTGCGACATCGTGTACTCCCTGTGCCATGCCGGCTTCGATGCGAGGAACGCCGTCGCGGCAATAATGGGAAGGGAGCTGAAGCCGGAATGACGGTCTTTTCTCCATTGAGGGTCGCCGTTCTGTCCGTCGTGCTCGCGTGTGCCGGATGCTACACAAGCGTTTCCGTCGCGCCGGAGCATATCAAGGGACTTGGCGTCGTCGGTGCGGACGGCGAGTTCGTGGAGCACTACCACATCTGGAACGGCGGGTGGTATCTTTTCGACACGATACCCCTTGTGTGCGGAGACACGGATTACAACTCTCTGCTCGGCATAGCTTTCTTCAGCGACCAGGTGCGCACGGATGTTATGACGCGGATATTCAACGATCGCGTCAGGGCGACGAACACGAAGCCCGCGAACGTCGCGACGATTGTTAACGACGGAGTTACGTTCGAAGTTCCAGGAGTGTCGTTCCCGCTCATTCTTCCCTACATCATTTGCTATCGCGAGGTGCAGATTTCAGGCGTTCTCACAAGGAAAAAGGAGTCCGACGATGAAGTTCCATGAGGCGGCGCTGTGCATTCTCGCGGCGGGGGCGCTGCTTGCGGCGGGATGCGTTACGGTTCGCGAGAACAAGCTGGCGGACGGCTCCCTTGCGGTCGAGATACACGACAACGGGTGGTACATATTCGGAGTGATACCGATCGTGTCCGGCAATCCGGATGGAAGGTGGCCTCATTGGTTCACCGACGACGTTACCCCGGAAAAGACCATGTACGTTCTGGATCGCATAGTCGCCCGCGAGAATCCGGAAAAGATTGATGCTCTGATATCCTTCGAGGAGGATGAGGACGTCCTGTTCATAATAAACAGACTCTCCATACACACCAGCGTGGTGATACCTCAGCCGAGTCGTGTAGATTGCAACGTCGAAAAACAATGAAAAAACACAATATGAAAATGAACTTGACACAGACGACAGCCCGGGGAATTGCTTTGTTCGCCGTAGCCTCCGCAGTTTTCGCGGGGTGCGTGTACTTGCCGTCCGTAGGCCCCGACTACGAAGCGCCGGAGCGCGGCGATACGATGGTGTCCCTGCCAGACGCGGGCTATCCGACCACCAACCTGACGGAGGGCTGCGAGTACCGTCCGGCGGACTCCAATTCCGACTGCCGCGTCGAGATAACGCAGGACGAACTTGCGCAGTGGTGGCGGCGGTTCAACGATCCCGTCCTCTCCGAGCTTGTCGAGAGTGCGCTCACTAACAACCTCACGTACACAATTGCGATAAAGCGTCTTGAGCAGGCGAACTACGAACTGCTCGGGTCGTTTGCGGCATTCATGCCGAAGTTCGCCATCGGCGGAGGATGGACGCACCACCGCTACCGCGACTACTCTGCGAGCGGCGGGGCTGCGACGCGCTACAACGCCCAGAACATCGCGCTCGACGGCAATTGGGAAATCGACATCTTCGGCGGAAGCCGCCGTCAGTCCGAGGCCGCGCTTTCGCTCGCGGAGGCGGCAGGCTGGGATGTGGCGGACGCATGGGTCGCCCTCACGACGCAGCTGGGCTCGCAATACGTGAACCTTCGCACTACGCAGGAGCGGCTCGAGGTCGCGCGCACCAACCTAGTGCTGCAGTCCGAGACGTACGACATTCTGCGCTCGCGCCTCGACAGCGGCATTGGCGACGAACTGGCCGTGAACCAATGCGCCTACGTCGTCGAACAGACGCGCGCCAACATTCCGCAGCTTCTCGCGCAGGAGGAGCGGCTCAAGAACGCGATCGCAATTCTCGCGGGCAGAATGCCAGGAGAGCTTGCGGACGAGCTCGCTCCCGTGCGCGTTCGCCGCGACTGGCTCCTCGCCCCGCAGAAAATCTCCGAGCTTCCGCTAAACCTCCTGCGCGGACGTCCCGATGTCAAGGCGGCCGAGAGGGCTCTCGCCGCGCAGACGGCGTACATCGGCGTCGCCAAGGCACAGTGGTTCCCGAAGCTGTACATCACCGGACAGGTCGGATTCAAGAACACCAACGAGCAGCGCATCTTCAGCAAGGAGTCGTTCTTCGCCCTGCTCGGGCCTTCCGTCAGCTGGCCGATTTTCCAAGGTGGCGCGATATACGCGAACGTAAAGGCCATGGAGGCCAAGATGGAACAGGCCGCCGCCCGCTACGAGCTCGCGCTCGACACCGCGTACGGGGAGGTTCGGGACGCGTACTCTGCGTACACGCAGGAGTACCACCGCTACCAGTCCCTCAAGTCCGCCGTGAAGGCCGCGACGGACGCCGTGACGATTTCGAAGGATCTCTACAAGAACGGGCTCAAGGACTTCAACAACGTGCTGGACGCCCAGCGCAGCCGTCTCCAGCTTGAAGAGGCCTACGCGATTTCGCGCGGACAGATAACCATAGACCTCATCGCCCTCTACAAGGCGCTTGGCGGCGGTCTTGCATCGACGTCGGAAGGCGAGTGACGTTGGAATGTCTCGCCGAGACTCCTGACGGCGCCGTTCTATCCGTCCGCGCACAGCCCAGGTCCTCGCGACCCGGGCTCGACAGCATTGTTGGCGACGCCGTGAAGGTGCGCATAAAAAGCGCACCCGTCGACGGCAAGGCGAACAAGGAGCTGATGGAGACGCTCGCCGATGCATTTGGCATATCGAAGTCTCGCGTGGAACTTAAGAGCGGACAGACCTCGAAGACCAAGCGGATACTCCTTCGCGGCGTTTCCGCAGGCGCCGCCGAGGCCATCATACGGGAGGCGTGCGCATGAGAGGCGGGTCGCGCGCATCCTGGTCGGGACAGCTCGCGTTCATTCTCGCGGCGGCGGCGTCGGCGATAGGGCTTGGCAACCTTTGGCGATTTCCGTATCTTGCCGCGAAATACGGCGGCGGAGTCTTCATCGCCATATATCTCGCGCTTTCGCTAACTCTCGGCTTCGTGCTGCTTGTAACCGAAATCGCCATCGGACGCTACTCGCGGCAGAGCCAGCTTACCGCGTTTCGCACTCTTGGACATCCGAAGTGGAACTTTCTAGGCTTGATGGCGACGGTTGTGCCGCTCTTCATACTTCCATACTACAACGTAATCGGCGGATGGGTCGCAAGATATTTCGCCGCGTACGTGCAGGTCGCGTTCGGCGGATCGGATGTGCTGGCCGATCCGTCTGCGTTCTTCAGCGGCTTTGTCTCGGCTCCTTGGGCGCCGTTCGTTGCGATGTGCGCATTTACCGCCATAACTCTGGCCGTGATTGCAATGGGGGTGAAGAACGGAATCGAGAAAGCGAATCTGGTAATGATGCCGGCCTTGCTCCTGATGGCATTGGCCCTAGCCGTGTATGTCGCGACGCTTCCCGGTTCCGGCGTTGGGGTTAAATACTACCTTGTCCCGGATTTCTCCAATTGCGACGGCATCGGCAAGGTGGTTCTCGGCGCGATGGGGCAGATGTTCTACTCTCTTTCGCTTGCGATGGGCATAATGATTACTTACGGCAGCTACATGCGTCGTCGCGACTCAGTGCAGAAGGCGGCCGTCAGGATCGTCGCGGCCGATACGTTCGTCGCCGTCATGTCCGGCTTCATAATCATTCCCGTCGTCGTGATGTTCGCGTCGGCTGGCGCGGCGGAAGGCGCACGACCCGAGATTGCCGCGGGACCGGGACTCATGTTCGAGACTTTGCCGCGGGTGTTCGCATCGCTTGGTGCGGCGGGGCCGTGGGTCGGGCTCGTCTTCTTCACGCTCGTCGTCTTCGCCGCGCTGACAAGTTCCATATCAATGACCGAGACGTGCGTCGCGTCGGTCTGCGACTTCTTCCACATCCGCCGCGGATCGTCTGCGGTGTGCGTCGGCATCTGGTCTGTCGCCATGGGGTCGGTGTCCGCGTTCGGATATGGAAGGTGGTCTGCGTTCGCGCCGTTCGGCCTCCCCGCGCTCGATTTCTTCGACAGCCTCATGAATTTCCTCACGCCGGTCGTCGCGGCGCTCACCTGCATATTCGTCGGCTGGGTTCTCAAGCCGAAGCGCATCCTGGCGGAATGCCGTCGAAGCGGAACGGATGTCGGCTTCAAAGCGTTCTACGCTTTCATGGTGAAGTATCTCGCGCCGGTGCTTGTCGCGTCAATCCTGGTCTCCGAGATTTTCCGGGCATTCGGCAGCTGGCGCATCTGACGAGCGTGAAGAATGCCAGAATAGCCGTCGCGCGATTTCGTTTTTTTTGGTATAATACCGCCACTCACTCACAATGGGGGTGATCCGGTTTCGACGGGGTGCGTTGAGGTCAGATCGCGCGTCGTGGATTCTCGTTGGCCACGTAAAAAAACGGGAACAAACTGTAATTGCGAACAACGATTACGCTCTCGCCGCCTAATTAACGGCCGCGATGTCGACTAGGGGACGCCCGATAACCTGGAAGGCATAATTCATCGGACCACGCTGCAGGGAGTACCGCCTGCCCGCTGCAGGGTGCCGAACCAGACGGATGGAAGGGGATAAGCCCGCCTGTCGGCATACCTCTTTCGAGATCAAAGGCCGGCTACACGCGTAGAAGTTTGGCTGATTCCATTTCGGACAGGGGTTCGACTCCCCTCACCTCCACCATCCTTCGCCCTTCGGGCTATGGATGGCGAGCCATCGGCGAGACAGCCTGAGACCGAAGGGCGAAGGATGGTGCCCTCCGTAGCCTTGGCGGAGGAGGGCCAAGGCCACAAAAGCAAACAACAAAGAAGAACGAGTTCGACAAGAAAGACAAGCGACCGAAGCGCCCAACAGGAGTTCCCCATGCACTACGCCTACATCCTCCGCAGTCTCTCCAATCCCTCCCAGCGCTACATCGGCAGCACGTCCGACCTCCGCGCCCGCCTAGCAAAGCACAATTCCGGTCAAGTTCCTCATACCTCCAAGTTTCTCCCATGGAAGGTAGAAACCTATATCGCGTTTGAAACCCTCTCAAAGGCACAAGCCTTTGAACGCTACCTTAAGTCTGGCAGCGGACACGCCTTCGCCGCAAGGCATTTTTAAAGGCACACTTGTTTGATGGCGTGATTTGAAAGGAGACAATATGCTGATTGCATTGAGTGAGTTTCGGTTAAGGCTCTTGTGTGGCGTTGATTCCAAAGGGAATTTCAAACTGCCCTATGGACTGAAGAAAAACCTTGGCGATAACGAAAAGAAGTTGATAGAGAACGTGTACAATTGGTGCACGGGGAAAAACATTCCTCGGGCTTCTACGTTTAAGGCCATGAGGGATGGCGAATTTGGCGATGCGGGGAGTTTTGCGATTAAGAGGATGGACGCGATAGAACAAAGGGATTATGTTAAATTTACAGAAGTGCTACATAAGGACCTGGATAGAGTATATGAAGGGTTCGACGACGGGCTAGACGTTGTTCACACTGTGGATAGAAAGATTGGCGAATATCTGATTTCTGGCAATGACGAAGTGTTGTTGGCCATTAATCTTCCCCGCGTATTGAATGAGCACGTAAAAACTTCTAGAACGACAGGGGTGTTGAGCAAAGAAGCGGCTTGTTTGTTTTATCTCTACTTTTGGTTTTGCATTGAAAGCAAGCTTCCTAATGATTCCCATAAGCCATTCAAAATGATTTTCGAGGATCATAAGAGTAAAACATTATACGATTCTTTTATAAAAATCATCCGTTCTGGCATTCGCAAGCGAAAGCACAAGATGGCGGAAATTCACAAGCGGCTTAATAAAGACTATAAAGAATTTGACAATATATTGCGTACGCCCTCTAGATTTTGCAACCCAGATTTTTTGAAACACTTCGCAGATGCATATTATGAATTATGCTTTCTCAACGAAAGCAAGAAACCACAAGACTCGGATGCCCAGTTTGCTGTATGGAATCATGTTGCCCATGCTGTTTGGATCATGGATAAAGCCCAAAAGGCGTGGAACATAGACTTTCGCATCCTCGCCAAAGACCATTTCGACGAATTCCGCACTGCAGTTTCGTCTTGATTTTCCCATCAATACAGGGTGTTTTCCCTATGCGCAAAATTCTATAATAGCGCCATTCGGAAAACTGTAGTGCAACAAGGTGTTGTGCGCGTTTTCTGATGCAAACAAAGGAGAGAACAAGATGAAACCATCCGACAACGCCGCAAACATGCACAATGCAAACAAAGGAACGCCTGGCACCAATCGCCAATTCGCTCAGGTGCACGGCAATCGCGGAGCGCAACTGAATCCGAATAAGAAGAAATAAGAAAGGAGTGTGCCATGACATTCAACAAAGGCGGAAACACCGGTGGCAACTGGCCGTCCACAACTGGCAATCCTTCTGGCGGCGGGCGTGGCAACAACCCCCCGGGCAGCCATGGCAGATAATGGAACCTCACGATAAAATGCAGCCATACAGTTTTGTATGGCTGCATTTTTCACTGATGGTTGGCCGCTGGCGCCGGATTCGAAGTGCGCATGAGGCCACTAGTGAGTTGCCTTGCATTGGATGGTGAAGATGGCGGTTTGAGATGTTTCATCTCTCGGGCCGCTTGTCGCGCACGAGCGCGGGAGGTCTCAACGCATCTTGCGTGGCGGCGCACCACTCGTTCCTGCTGAGTATGTCATTCAATCGTTTCCACCCCATACCCCGGGAAGCGACGATCGCCGGTGACAACGACGCAATCATTCAATAGTGCAGTGGCGATGATGAATCGGTCTGCGGGATCTTTGTGTATCTCTGGCAGAGCAGA
>Ga0265299_10005830_pt1 | contig 11364 bp, 10 predicted proteins | sample AusTroGonzalo_MG_4_FD_193485 | JGI IMG/M metagenome (GOLD analysis project Ga0265299, IMG submission 193485) | Bovine rumen microbial communities from tropical cattle in Woodstock, Queensland, Australia - Gonzalo_02 | ecosystem: Host-associated > Mammals > Digestive system > Stomach > Rumen ...
GATGGTTCCCAATACGTTGATGCAGAACTCGTTGTAGTACTGCATATCGGGCGCGTATATTTTGAGCAGGTAGTCGAATTCTCCGGAAATATTGTAGCACTCCGCCACTTCCGGGATGTTCTGGACCCGGGCCACGAAATCGTTGGCAATTTCCTTTCCCATCCTGCGCAGTTTTACGCTGCAGAAGACTATGAATCCTTGCCCCAGCTTGGCGGCATTGAGGACGGTGGTGTATCGCTCGATGATGCCAGATGACTCCATCCGCCGCACGCGGTCAAAGACCGGAGTGGGGGAGAGATGTACCTTCAGGGAGAGTTCCTTGATGGTGATGCGGCCGTTTTCCTGGAGGATTTTCAGGATCTGCAGGTCGGTCTTGTCCAATTGCACGTTTTCCATAAGCGAGGATTCTTCTGTTGGGGGCGGGTTTCAACGCCTTGTTTGTTGCATTCGTCTTTGATTAGATGCAAATATAGAGGTTCCCACTTAATTTTGCAAGTTTCTTGTTTGATAAATCTGCGCACTATAACTTTGCAAGCAGAAAAACAAATCAGAAACAGATATGAGCACCAACAAACTTCACTTCGAAACCCTTCAGCTACATGTAGGACAAGAGCAGGCCGATCCCGCCTCCGACGCACGCGCCGTTCCCATTTACCAGACTTCGTCTTATGTCTTCCATAATTCCGCCCATGCGGCCGCACGTTTCGGCCTGGCCGATCCGGGCAACATCTACAGCCGCCTCACCAATACCACGCAGGATGTGCTGGAGCGCCGCATCGCAGCCCTGGAGGGCGGCGTAGGAGCACTTGCTGTTGCTTCGGGCGCAGCGGCTATTACCTATTCCATCCTGAATATCGCCCGCGCGGGAGACCATATCGTATCGGCCAAAACTATCTACGGCGGTACTTACGACCTTCTGCAGCATACGCTGGTGCCTTACGGCATTACCTCTACTTTTGTGGATCCTTCCGATGTGTCCAACTTTGAAAAAGCCATCCGTCCGGAGACCAAGGCCCTGTTCATCGAGACCTTCGGCAACCCCAACGGAAACGTGATAGATGTAGATGCGGTAGCCGCCATTGCCCACGCGCACAAGATTCCCCTTATCATAGACAACACCTTCGCCACGCCCTTCCTCTTCCGTCCCATTGAGCATGGGGCCGATATAGTGGTACATTCGGCTACCAAGTTCATTGGCGGCCACGGCACCACCATTGGCGGCGTCATCATTGACAGCGGCAAGTTCGACTGGAAGGCCTCCGGCAAGTTCCCCCAGTTTACCCAGCCGGAAGCCAGTTATCATGGAATTGTTTTTGCCGATGCCTGCGGGCCTGCCGCCTATATCGTCCGCGCCAGGGCAACTCTGCTTCGCGACATCGGTGCGACGCTTTCGCCTGTGAGCTGCTTTATCTTCCTCCAGGGTCTGGAGACTTTGTCCCTCCGCGTGGAAAGGCACGTGTCCAATGCGCTTAAGGTGGTGGACTTCCTTTCCAAGCACCCTAAGGTGGCCAAGGTGAACCATCCCTCGCTTCCCAGCCATCCCGATCATGCGCTGTATCAGCGCTACTTCCCGGCCGGCGGAGGCTCCATTTTCACCTTTGAAATCAAAGGCGGCCAGGCCGAAGCCTTCAAGTTCATAGATTCCCTGGAGATTTTCTCCCTGCTGGCGAATGTGGCCGATGTCAAATCCCTCGTGATACATCCCGCCACGACCACACACTCGCAGCTCACCGAGGCCGAACTCACGGATCAGGGCATCTTCCAGAGTACCGTACGCCTTTCCATCGGCACGGAGCATGTGGACGACCTTATTGCCGATCTTTCCCAGGCACTCGATAAGATCTAGTTTTAGTCATAGTTTGTTGTTTTTGGACCGACCCTTGCCAAAAGGTATTTTGGCGGCCGGTCCAAATTATTTTTGTATATTTGTCGCCCGATGAAGAGAATGGAACAAATACGCACGGCCATTGCGGTACTGCTGCTGTCGGTAGTACTGCCCATGACGCTGGTATTGCCGTTCCACCATCACGAGGCGGAAGAATCGGCCCTTGACTCCTGCGAGTTTTGTGCGCACCATCTGCCCCACCAGGGGCACCTGGCCTCCAACAGTCAGATAGACAACTGTCTTATCTGCCAGCTCCTTGGAGTCAGCTATCTTCCGGAAGAGTCTGCAGGCGCTCCATGCAAACCTGAAGTAAGCACGGCCTTCGTGCAGGCTCCGGTCTCTTCCGTCCATTCCGTATCCCTCCAATCCCTCTCTACCCGCGCGCCACCCTTTTCATTCTGTTAACCGGTTGTGATAAAGGCGGTTATCCGCCTATGTTTCTACATTAACTTAAAACAGAATGAAAAAGACAATAGCATTATTGTCATCACTGTGCGTGTGCATGGTGATGACGGCCCAGGAAATACAGGATTCCACCGATATTTTCCATAAACATTTACAACTGAACGCCGTAGTGGTGACAGGTCTCACCGGAGACGTTCACCTGAGGGAGGTGGCTGCTCCCATCTCCGTCATCCAGCCTGTCGATTTGCAGGCACGGGCCTCCACCAACATCATCGGGGCCATAGCCAAGGAACCCGGAGTGTCCCAGATTACTACCGGCGGCGCCATTTCCAAGCCGGTGATCCGTGGTTTGGGTTATAACAGGGTAGTGGTGGTGAGTGACGGCATCCGGCAGGAAGGCCAGCAGTGGGGCGACGAACACGGAATCGAAATAGACGGTGCCAGTGTGCACTCAGCCGAGATCCTCAAGGGGCCTGCTTCGCTGATGTATGGCTCCGATGCCATGGCCGGCGTACTTATTTTCCATCCGGCACCGGTTGCCCCCATGGGAACTGTCCGGGGGAATATTTCTACTGAGTACCAGACCAATAATGGTCTTTTTGATTATTCCCTGAACGCTTCCGGCAACCAGAAAGGGCTGGTGTGGGACGTGCGCTTCTCCGACAAATATGCCCACGCGTATAAGAACAGTGTCAACCATTGGGTAGCCAATTCCGGTTTTTCGGAAAGGGCGGCATCAGGGATGATTGGCCTGAACCGGAACTGGGGATATTCCCGCCTGAAGCTCAGTTATTACCACCTGACGCCCGGTATCATCGAGGGGGAGGAAGAAGGTGCCATCGGCTATAAGCCGGGCCTTCCTTTCCAGCAGGTCTATCACTACAAGGCCGTGCTGGACAACACCTTCCGCCTGGGAGAAGGCCGGCTCAAAGCGCTTTTGGGCTGGCAGCAGAACCGTCGGCAGGAATTTGAGGAATCGGCCGATGAATATGGTCTTTTTTTCCTCCTCAATACGCTGAATTACGACATCAAGTACCAGCGGGATGCCCAGGCCGGGTGGAAATATGCTGTGGGTGTGAATGGTATGCTGCAGTCTTCCGATAACAAAGGGGACGAATACCTGATTCCGGATTACCGGCTCTTTGATGCAGGCCTCTTTGCCACGGCTTCCAAAGAATTGGGCGACTGGGTGTTCTCCGGAGGTCTCAGGGCCGATGTCCGTCTTCTGCACAGCCTGCCGCTGGAGACGCGCTTTGCAGACTTCAGCCGTACTTTCCCGGGTGTCAGCGGCAGCATCGGCGCCGTCCGTTCCCTTGGGGATAACGTCCATCTGAGACTCAACCTTTCCCGCGGGTTTCGGGCTCCCAACTTGAGCGAGCTGGCTTCCAACGGTGAGCACGAAGGGACCTTGCGCTATGAAATCGGCAACCAGAATTTGAAGCCTGAATATAGCTTGCAGGGGGATCTGGGACTGGATTTCTCTTCCAAGTATGTGTCCGGTCAGTTGGCCTTGTTCGCCAACCGGATAGACAATTATATCTTCCTCTCCAAGACGGCCGAGGGCGATCCGCCGGTCTTTACCTATACCAGCGGCAATGCCCGGCTCTTCGGCCTGGAAGCGCAGGTGGATATTCACCCCATCCACAGCTTGCATCTTGGCAGTACTTTCTCATATGTGAACGGAAAGCAGATAGGAGGCACCTGGCTGCCGATGATTCCTGCACCGCGCCTGCTCACGGAGTGCAAATACGAGTTCTCCCACGGCGGGCGGCTGTTCAACAATGCTTTTGTGGCCATCGAACTGGACTGGAACGCCCGGCAGGACCATTTCTATGCTGTGGATGATACCGAAACGGCCACCCCGTCGTATGTGCTCCTGAATATGAGCGCCGGAACCGACCTTGTCATCAAGGGGAAGAAGCGGGCCAGCATCTATCTGTTGGCCGACAACCTGACGGACGCGGCCTGGCAAAGCCATTTGAGCCGCCTGAAAGAAGTGGGAATCTACAACATGGGCCGGAACTTCACCATAAAACTGCTCATTCCTATTTCTTTTTAGAGCTTATTAATGTATAAAATATGCAGAAATAATTTAAATTTGCAGGTTCAATTAACACACGCTATGAGAAAAGTATTGTTTGCCTTTGCTATCGTCTTGCTGGCCTCCTGCACAGCCAAGAAATCCGATGTGGAAGTTATCACCGATTTCTATAATGCCCTTCTGGGCGGTAACGAAATGACCGACGAACTCCTGAAGGAGAGCTTGTCCGAAGATCTTTTATCGGCCCTTTGGGAATCCCAATATGAGAACACCTACTCCTCCTGGGAATTGCGTTCCGGTTATCAGGATGGCATCTCCGAGGACTCTTCCCTGGAAAGCGTTGAGCCCCTTGGCGATGGCTGGTACCAGGTCCTCTATACCGATATGGGCTTCCATGCCGTTACCGATGTGAAGATGGTCAAGGGTAAGATTGACGCTTACCGCCCCTTCCGCGTTCCCTACGCTTTTGCACGGGGGTATTTCTTCCGCAATGATGTCAGTGACGAACTTCTCCCTAATAAAATCACCAGCCAGGAAGAACTGCTCCAGTATTTTGGCATGGCAACGGTGATGGGTGAGAACGGCAAGCCTACTGAGATTGACTTTGAAAAGAGTTTTGTTGTCCCTATCGTTTTCCCTGAGACCGATCAGGAAACTTCTATCGTAATTGACCGTTTCTGGCATAACGGTCCCGACGTCCTCACGCTGGTGGCCAGCGCTGTCAGGGACGAGCAGCACCGCAAATTCACCATTCGCCCTGTTGCCCTCCTGGTAGTTGACAACGGTTATGCCAATTACGCTATTGACCTGCAAGTCAACCTGTAATATCTATCATAAAGGATAAGCTCCCTGATGCAGCATCTCGGAGAAATCATTGCACTGGTAGTTGCTATGTCCTGGACGGTGACTGCCTTGTTTGCGGACAAGGCCAGTCACCGTCTGGGTTCCATGACGGCCAATGTGATCCGTCTTGTTCTGGCTACTTTCTTTCTGGCCCTGATCCTATGGGTGGGAATTGGCAGTCCTTATCCTGTCTATGCCGATGGAAAAGCCTGGACCTGGCTCGCGGCCTCTGCGCTGGTAGGGTATGTCTTTGGTGACTGGTGCCTTTTCAATTGCTATCTGTCCATCGGCGCACGCTTCGGCCAGCTCTTCATGACATTGGCCCCGCCGATGGCCGCCATAGCCGGCTGGGCCATCCTGGGAGAGACTCTGTCCTGGAAATCGGGCCTGGCCATGGCCGTTACCCTCTGTGGTATCGCCATTTCCATCCTTAGCAAAGAAGAGGGAAGGCATGTGCATCTGACCCTGCCCTTGAAAGGGGTCCTTCTGGGATTAGGAGCCGGTCTGGGCCAGGGCGTAGGACTCGTCCTGAGCAAAGTGGGCATGGAGCATTATGCCGATATCATCCCCGCTGACGCCCCTGCTCACATGAATACCCTTTTGCCTTTCGCCTCGACCATGATTCGGGCCGTTGTTGGTGCGGCCGGTTTCCTGGCGCTGATGGCCTTACAGAATAAAACGAAAGAACTCAGGGCCGCCACTCACGACAGGAAGGGCCTGGGCTATGCCCTGATTATGACCCTTTTCGGCCCGGTCATTGGGGTGTCTCTTTCATTGATGGCCGTTCGCTATACGTCTGCCGGCATTGCTTCGACCCTGATGGCGCTCACGCCGGTCTTTATTCTGATACCTTATGCCTTCATCTATCACCAGCGCATCAGAGCCCGTGAGCTCGTGGGCGTCCTGGTGAGCATGACGGGCGTTGCGCTCTTCTTTTTGCTATAAGATTCAGCGGGCCGTTACCCCATTACAACATCCAAAACCATCATGAGGGCGAAGCCGATGGCAAAGCCCACGGTGGCTATGTTAGAATGCTCTCCCTGGGAGGCTTCCGGAACCAGTTCCTCCACAACCACGTAGAGCATGGCGCCGGCGGCAAAGGCCAGCAGGTAGGGCATTAGGGGCGTGACAGCCGATGCCAGCAGGATCACCAGCGCGCCTCCCAGAGGCTCGACGATGCCGCTCAAGGCTCCCACCCAGAAGGACTTCCAGCGGCTGTTTCCGGCCGCGCGAAGGGGCATGGAGATGATAGCGCCCTCCGGCACGTTCTGGATAGCGATACCCAGCGACAGGGCCAGGGCTCCGGCGGCCGTCATGCCGGCTCCGCCGCTCAGAGCTCCGGCAATGGCTACGCCGACGGCCATTCCCTCCGGAAAGTTGTGGATGGTGACCGCCAGGGCCAGCATGGTGGTCTTGGAAAGCTTGGTCTTGGGCCCTTCGGGGCCGCCTGCAGGATGCAGATGCGGCGTGACCTGATCGATCAGCAGCAGGAACGCAAAGCCTCCCAGCAGGCCGATGGTAGCCGGCCACACGCCGCCAAGTTCCATCCCGGGAATGAGCAGGGACCACACGGAAGCGGCCACCATGACGCCGGAGGCGAAACCCAGCAGAATCTTCTGCAACAAATCCGGCATGGCCTTCTTCATGAAGAAGACGAAGCCGGATCCCAGGGCCGTTCCCAGGAAGGGAATCAGCAAGGCAAGAAAAGTATTATTCATTATTTCAGCATGATGGAATTGATGATACGGCCGCAGGAATAGCCCTCGCGCCTGGCAGAGAAGAAAGACTCCTCAGTATAAGTATCAATCCCGCATACCTGGATGTTCTCCGGTTTTACGCCGGCCTGCTTCAGTAGCCAGGAGTTCGCTTTCCACAGGTCGATGTGATGCCCGCCGGACATGGGGGTACCATCACCTTTGCCCCGGAAAGACCAGATTTCGTCCATGGGGAATTGTGCATTCTTGAAAAAATCGGCCACCTCTTCTCCCACCTGAAAACTGTCCGGGCCGATGGAAGGGCCTAAAACGGCACGTATATCGGCTGATTGACAGCCATGTTTGATGGTCATCATGGCCACTGTCTTTTCGGAAATATGAAGGACGGTTCCCTTCCATCCTGCATGGACAGCCGCCACTACTCTTTTAACCGGATCGTACAGCAGAACGGGAACACAGTCCGCCGTTCTGACGCCAATGGCTACTCCCGGCAGTGTGGTTACAAACACATCATAGCCTTCCAACTCCTCCCGTGTCATTCCCGGCCGCTCGATAAAGGCTACCTTGGCTTCATGTACCTGATGTCCTTGAATCACCGGATAAGGAAGTTCAGCATCTCTCCGTGTGGAGAAAGCTTCCACACCGGCACCGAGGTCATATTTTAACAGTTCCGAATTCATACCGCTAAGATACCACTATTTTCTGCTCTATCCAAGCGAATGAACTATTCACAAAAAAAAGTGTAAATTTGGCTTTGGAAACAGAAGTATAAAATGCAGGATATCGTCAGATTCGGCCTCGTCGGCACGGGAAGGATTACTTCCTGGGTGCTGCGGGGCGCTAAGGAGAATGACCGCTTTGTTGCCACAGCAGTTTGCTCCCGCTCTCTGGAACGCGCCCGCTCATTCGCAGACAGTAATGGCATTCCCGCCGCATACGACGACCTGGATGCAATGCTTCGCGACCCAGAGGTGGATGCCGTCTATATCGGCACGCCCAACCACACGCATCACGGAATTGCCATGAAATGCCTGCAAGCCGGGAAGCACGTCCTTTGCGAGAAGCCTCTTGCCGCTAACGCTGAAGAGGCGGTGGAGATGGTGACGGAGGCGCGACGCCGTGGCTTGATCTTGATGGAGGCCATGATTTCCACCCTGAATCCGAACTTCCTCAGGGCTGCCTCTCTTCTGACGGAAATCGGCCCCATACGCCGCTACAGCGCCACTTACTGTCAATACTCATCCAAGTACGAAGCCCTGCAGAGAGGGGAAGTCGCCGCCTCCTTCGATCCGCTCTGCGCCGGGGGCGCAATCATGGATATCGGCATCTATACAATCTGGCCGATGGTGTACCTCCTGGGAGAGCCAACTGGCATCTCCGGACAGCATATCCTCACCCGGGACATCCCGGGCAGGGGAGTGACCGACCTTCAGGGTACCATCGACTTCGTCTATCCCGGCCTCAACGCCACCGTCTTTTATTCCAAGATTGCCGATTCCTTCCTCCCGACGGAAATCTCCGGAGAAGGCGGGAGCCTCCTGCTGGATAAGATCCATGTTTGCCGTCACCTGAACTATATCCCGCATGGAACGCCCACCTCAGGGCGCGGGCAGGATTCGGCCGGGACGGACCTTACCGTGGCAGAGGTTTCCCTGAGGGACGACTACTATTATGAATTCCGGGAGTTTATTTCCTGCGTCATGGCAGGCAGGGAAAGCGCTGTCAATTCCCCCGATACTTCCATTGCCGTACTTCGTATCATGGACCAGGTAAGAAAGAGTTATAACGCCCTATGAAATCTATAAGACTTATCGCCGGTATGGCGTTTCTTTGTGCTGCCATCGGCCTGAGTGCCTGTATCTCCCAGTCGTCGCGCCAGTTCATCCCCGCTGCTCCGGATTATGCCAACCCGGAAATGTGGATCATGGAGGACAGGGACTCTCTGGGCACCGGGGCCGATGTGTTCTATTTGGTCTCCACCTGGGAAAAGGACTGGGTAAACGAGAAAGGCGACACCGTCCATTTTGCCGACGTCTGGAACAAAGAGCACCGGGATAGAATGTCTATTGAAATAAACAAGATCGCGGCATATATGGCGCCTGGCAACCGCTTTTACTCACCCTTCTACCGGCACGCGACCATTGAGGCTTACCTTTCCAGGAACGATTCTGTCATTTATCAGCGTACTCGTCTGTCCATGAAGGATGTCTGCGACGCCTTCGACTGCTTCCTCCGGCAGCGTGATCCTGACAGGCCTTTCATCATCGCCGGATTCAGCCAGGGTGCTCAGGCTACAGTAGAATTGCTCAAGCACATGGATGACTCCACCTACCAGAACCTGCTGGCGGCCTACGTGTTGGGCTACAAGGTGACGGACGAAGATATGGCCGAGTGCCCCCGCATCAAGCCGGCACAGGGAGCCGAGGACCTGGGCGTTACCATTTGCTACAACACGGTGAAGGACGTGAAATATGTTATTCCGGTGATATCGGCCTCCAGCGTTTGCATCAACCCCGTGAACTGGGTGACCGATGCCACGCCCGCCGTTCTGCACGACACTATCACCGTTACCGTAGCGCCTGAATATCATGTCCTGGTGGTAGAAGGCTATGACGGGGCCGAGTATCATCCCTTCGGCGGTTTTATCAATGTGGGCGACATCCACAGCTGCGAGCCCTGGCTCTACAGCGAGTGTCTCCAGGAAAACATGAATCTCCGCACCCGGAAGTGGAGAGAACAGAAACAGAATAATTAATGAATAGTACTATATGAAAAAGTTCCTTCTTTGGTTTGTCAGCATCCTGGCCGCTTTGTGCATTGTGGTTTTGTGCATCTGGGGTGGTGAGATAGCTGCCCTCCGTTCTATCTGTTCTGTCGAAGGAAATGAATACCTCTACAAGATGGAATACAAGGCTGAGTACGACCTGGATGACGTCATTGAGAATGATATCGATGAGAACGCCGAACTTCTGGATTATGTTATCAAACGCGTCGGAAAGGGCCTTCCCATCAAGATAAAGAGTTCTCAGGTGGCTGATGAGGACGGTGAAACGGCTACTTTCAACTGTACCTCGTTCCAGGCTGCCCAGACTGATGGGGAAGGCTTTTGGTACGGCCGAAACTACGACTATTTCAAGAATCCCACTATGGTGACTGTCTCGCATCCGAAGAAGGGCTATGCTTCCATTGCCTGCAGCGACATGTCGCACTTTGGCTATTCCCTCGAGAAACTGCCCGATTCTTTTGCGAAAAAGCTTAACTGTCTGGCTTCCATCTATGCACCCGTGGACGGAATCAACGAAAAGGGCCTTTGTACGTCCATTATGGCTCTTCCCAAGCAGGCTTCCCAGCAGGATACCCCGAAGCACGATGTGGGAACGACCATCATCATGCGCCTTTGGCTGGACCGCTGCGCTACTGTTCAGGAGGCCCTTGACCTTCTGGAGAATGTGGATGTACGGCACGATGCCGCCGTGGGTTCCGGGTATCATTATATGGTGGCCGATGCCAATGGCGACTGTGCCGTGGTTGAGTTTGACAAAGATGACGGATGGAAGACTATGATTGTGAGGAAATCGGCCGATGCCAACTCGATGCTGGTTACCAATCATCTGCTTTCCGACAAGTACTACACCACGGAACCCGATGCGGCTGTGGGAAACCCTCATAGCAAGAGCTGGTGGCGGTATGAAACGGCCGGCAGCTATCTCAGGGATCACCACGGAACCCTTACACTGGAACAGGCTCAGGAATGCCTCTCCCAGGTCCACTGGAAGGACCTTGTCTGGGACAACGGAACCGTGGAAGATACGCAGTACAGCAACGTGTACGACCAGAAGAGTATCATCCTTTACCTGCGTAACTGGAACGATTACGATACCACTTACCGTTTCGGACTTTGATATGGATAATCCCCATAAATAGGGATTGACCATCATAGGGAAAACACCGAACTTTGCACCCGTAAAGAGAACAGTGTTCCCTATGCAGATGCCCAAGACAGATATACGAAAACGCATTCTGACCGTCTCCAAAAGGTTATTCCTGGCGAGGGGGTTCCGGGATACCACTACCCGTGATATCGCCAGTGAAGCCGGTATTACCTTGAGTAACCTGTACCATTATTATCCCTCTAAGGACGATTTGTTCTGCGCCCTGCTTAAACCTGCCACGGATGCGCTGGAGGGGCTGCTGCGTGAACGTCACGGGGAGCAAGGGTATGACATTTCCAAGATTCAGGGGGACTCATATGCAGAGGAAGCCCTGGACGAGTATATGGGGGTTATCCGCAAGCACCGGAAATCCCTGAAGATGCTGCTTTTCCGGTCGCAGGGTTCCTCGCTGGAAGGGTTTAAGGAGTATTATGTCAACAAGGCCACCCGCCTGGTCCTGGACTGGTTCAAGGACATGAAAGAAAAGCATCCGGAGATCAATGTAAATGTCTCCGAGTTTTTTATCCACCTCAACAATGTATG
>Ga0265299_10005843_pt1 | contig 11356 bp, 3 predicted proteins | sample AusTroGonzalo_MG_4_FD_193485 | JGI IMG/M metagenome (GOLD analysis project Ga0265299, IMG submission 193485) | Bovine rumen microbial communities from tropical cattle in Woodstock, Queensland, Australia - Gonzalo_02 | ecosystem: Host-associated > Mammals > Digestive system > Stomach > Rumen ...
CGGTGATTATTCATCACCAAGCATTCTCGGCATCGGTATGCCCTTCAATTGGGGTTACATGCTCCCCGCATCGTTGATGAACGAGTACAAGGGTTGCTCCATCACCCAGTTCGCTTTCCTTGATGCAGGCGAAGAACAATTTGCCACCACCTACACCGTCAACATCTACCTTGACGGCGATGCTGCTCCAGGCTCTTTGGTTTCTACCCAACAGTTTGAAATCACAGGCACAGTCGGGGATGTCGTCACCTTCAGGCTCGATACTCCTGTCGAAATTGACGGTTCACAAAACATCTGGTTGACTTTCTACAATGACGGATCCATCCAATATCCCGCCCCAGCCGTTGCCGATGTGGGCAACCCCAACAGCCGTTGGATCGGCATCGATGGATATGGCTGGATGGATATGGCTTCTGTCAGCAGCGAGGCCTACAGTTGGTTAGCATGGGTTTATATTGACGGTTACGATTGGATTAGCGAAAACAACGAATCCATCAGTGTATATCCCAACCCGACCACTGGCAATGTGAACATTGTGGCACCAGGCATGAGTCATATTACAGTGATGAACGCTCTCGGCCAAATGGTTTACGATGCCAATGCCGCAGGTAACATGACGAGCCTCGACATGAGCCAATATCAAGCTGGAATCTATATGGTACGCGTGACCACAGAAAACGGCGAAAGCATGAAACGCATAAGCATTGTGAAATAAAACCTCAAAGCATTATCATCATGAAAAAGCTATCCATTCTCATCGCTTTTCTGCTCTTTGGCGTAGGACTTCGCGCACAGCAGACCAACCTCACCCAAGCCGTCGACTTCACAGTGACCGACTGCCACGGGCAAACCTACAACCTCTTTGAAATCCTCGACCGCGGTCAGGCTGTTTTCATCGACTTTTTCTTCTACACATGCGGTCAATGTCAGGTGATTTCGCCCTACATTACAGGTTCCTATACCCAGATGGGCTGCAACATGCACGATGTGTTCTACATCGAAATCTCCTACATCGACAGCGATGCCGTCTGCCAGCAATGGGCCAACGAATACGGCGTTGAATTTCCTACAGTAGGAAGGGATGGCGGTGGCAACGAGGTCTTCGAGCTTTATGGCATCAATGCTTGCCCCACCCTCGTCCTCATCATGCCCGATCGCAGCATTCCCATCCAAGGCTTGTTGCAGCTGTATCCTTTCTCCGCGCAAGATGTTGTCAATGCAATGCAGCAAAACGGACTCCAACCTCACGACTGCGTGGGTACACTGACCGTCAATCCACAAACATTACATATCCACAGCGACGAAACAACTTACGAGCCCGGCCTGCTAACCATCTCCAACATGACCGCTGAAGATGTGACTGTCAATGCCTTCACCGCCGACCCCATCTTTGCGCTACAATGCATGTATGATGGCCAAGATGTCACCGAAGGCATGTCGGTAGCCGCAGGGCAGGCTGCCACCGTGGAAGTCTATGTTGATGTACCCGTAAAGGAAACTTTCGAAGGGAAAATGTATATCAGCACCTCGGCGGGCAACTTTGAAGTCAACATCATCTACGAAACAACTCTCGACATTGGTGAAAACAACTCGACACTATCCTTGTTCCCCAACCCTGCCAATGAGAGCGTAACTCTTCAAGGCGAAAACCTTGGCGTAGTAAGCATCTACAACGCATTGGGGCAAAAGGTTGAGACGTTCTTCACCGAGGAATCACAAATGGTCATTCCGACTTCCAAATACCAAAACGGCATCTACTTTATCAGGACAAGCAGCGGAAAAACGCAACGCATGGTGATTGCACACGAATAAGCCTAAGGGGACTTCACAGAATATCATTTTTTTATTACATTATACTAGTTTGTCAGCGACAATTTTTTTTTGGCAATGCAAAATCACAAAACGCATTGCATTTGCTGAAGTCCCCTTTTTTCATAGAACGAACCCGAAACCGAGAAACGTAAAGAACAGGTTAATATGGTGAAAGGATGTCGCAAGCTGCATGGTCTTGCGGCATTTTTTCTTTTCGTCGTTATTTTACAAGCCATTACTTCACCTAAAGCATATAGAGTGCATTGTGCATTCCAGGTTTTTTTATTTACTAATTTCAAATCGTTTTTTTATGCAAAAGAAAGTAATTTCTTTGATTTTGGGGCTCTTGCTGGCCACAACCGGGTTGGCGAGAGCCGAAGAACTGACCGTAAACGCAGGTACTGTCACCAATGCTTACGTGCCAGTTTATGGTTTTTACGCTGATGCCTACCTAAAGGCGGAGTTTGTAACACCCGCTGCCGACCTTGCAAGCATGGCCAACAGCGAAATCACAAGCATGAGGTTCCAGATCGATCTTCCTGCATTGGATGCTTGGACTGGGACTTTTCAAGTTTTCCTAACGGAAGTGGACCACACGACCATGAGTGCGTTCCAAGGCACTGAGGGTGCGACCATCGTCTATGAAGGTCACCTCGACGGAACGGGCGAACAACTGGTGGTGGACTTTACCACTCCCTACTCCTACCACGGTGGTAACCTGTTGATTGGTGTCTATCAACCAACGAGAGGTAACTACAAATCCATTACTTTCAAGGGCATCGAAGCTATTGGAGCCAGTGTGCAGAACTACAGCTACACCAGCCTTGAAGCCATCACGCCTATCGTGCGCGATTTCCTGCCCCAAACTACTTTCGTCTACGAAGCGAGCGCTCCCGCCGAGCACCGCTTGGTAGCACTCGTCAATGAAGAAGAGGTGGACGCCCTCAATGTGGGCACCCGTCCCGTCGGAGCCTGGATGGAGCCTTTCCACTTCCAACTGAAAAGCGAAGGCGCCGCTGCCACGGTGACGAACCTCGATTTCACTCCACAAGATGGACTCTTCGTCTTAGGAAACATCGAAATGCCTTTTATGATTGGTCGGGACGAAACCGTTGACCTCGATATCAGCACCAATGGCGTGGAAGCTGGCGTCGTCGAACGTCAGTTTGCGGCCATTTACCAAGAAGCAGGTCGTACGGCTGCCGTTTGGCCCGTCATTGCTGAGTTCTATGTTCCTGAAATTCCTGATGTGGTCGAAATGCCAAGACCTCACAACGAAATCACCTTCCCTTATGTGGAAACGGTCGCTGGTATGCACAACGACTACACACTGCCTTTCCCCGACATTGAGGAAGGCAACGACGCCGTGTTTGAACTTGTCATCGACGCCGATGCGGTGGTGAATGCCCGCGTCAGTAACGGCGACAACGGCAAGGTGGCCCTCTACACCGAGGATTTTTATGGCGAAGGTGGCCCCATGGCCCACAACAACTACACCAATGTGCAAATCAATGGACGCAACCGCTCAGCAGCCGTGTCTGACTTTGAGGACGGCCTCCAAAACCGGACTGCCATCGACATCAGTGCAGGCCCCGTCATTGAGAACCTGCCCGTCGTTCCCGGCACCTATTATCTTGTGGCCTCTTCGACTTCTGACCCGTTCACGGTCGAAATCAACACTGAGCCCATGCCCTGCCCCGAGCAAGCCTATGGTCCCACTCCGGCTGACGACACCGACGGTCTTGAACCCGCCAGCGTGACCTTGGAATGGCATCTGCCCGACTTCGCCACGGAGTATCGCTTGGTATTCGGCACAACCTACTATCCTGACCCAGAGCATCCGCAAAACGTCCTCGTAGACTGGACGCACGACCTCGCTGAAAGCTACACGGTGACCGACCTCTGGAACAACACCAATTACTTCTGGAGAGTGGACGTGCGTAACAGCAGCGAAGGTTGCGAAACCCTTGGCGAAATCTGGGGCTTCACCACACATCTCAACAAGCCTCACGACCTCGTCGCCAACGATTACACCATCTTCGACGACGAAGAAGTCACTTTGAGTTGGACGACCATCCAAGACCGCACCTTCCGCAACTATTTCATTTATCGCAACGGTGTGAAGGTGGGCGAAACCAACACCAACGACATCAACGTTTCGAGTTATGTGGACGGTCCGTTAGAATACAACATGAACGGCTACGAATACTATGTGACAGCTGTTTACGACGAAGGGGAATCGATGCCCACCAACACCATCACCGTGCAAGTGAGCGGTTACACCAACGAAACGGGTATCAACGGCTATGTTTGGGAGCAAGATGGCCAAACTGGTATCGCTGGCGCCATCGTCACCCTGACGGGTCAAGATGAGTTTGGCGACACCCAGACCTTTACCGCCACAACCGATGCCAATGGTTACTACAACAAGCAAGTCTATTCCGGTACCTACAACATTGCCGTAGCCTCGAAGGAGAGCTATCAGGATGTCGTAACGGTTCATCCGTTACCCTTCACCGTAGCCTACAACACCCAAGAGGACGACGTTAACTTCCTCATGGATGAGAACTTCGACCCCGTCTGCACAGTCATCGCCGAATACTATCCCGACAGCCTCGACCCAGAAAGCCCTTACGTGAAGGTGTACTGGGGCTGTGGCCTGCCTGGTGAGGAGATCATTGAGCCTTTCGAGACGGGCGACTTCAGTCTGTTCGATTGGCAAGTCGATTCTTCCTATCCTTGGACCATCACCACCAACGACCCATATGAAGGCACTTACTGCATGAAAAGCGGCGGTGCTGGTGTGGCCAACGTCGTTTCCAACATGACCGTGACGGTGAACATCCCCGCCGACGGCGAGATGAGTTTCTTCGGCAAAATCTCGTGCGAACAAAGTTGGGACTACGGTTACTTCTTCATCGATGGAACCCAGATGGGCCAATACACGGGTGCTGGCAGCTGGGGCGAGCGCAAGTTCCCCATCACTGCTGGTGACCACACCTTCCAATGGAGATACACGAAAGACGGCAGTGTGAACAACAATGACGACTGCTTCTATGTCGACTACATCACGTTCTATAGACGTCCCGAACCGTTGGGTGCCGGTTGGCACACCTTCCTTGAGGGTGAGTTCAACGACGCGCTGCGTTCGAACTTGACCGACCAACCCGCTTTCGGTTACCACTATCCGACAAGCATCACCAGCCAGTATAACGGCTTTATACTGACCCAGGTCTCTATGTTCAGCGACGACCTCTATGGCGCTGTGGGCGGCAACTACACCTGCAACATCTACCAAGGTGGCAATACTCCTGGTGAGGGCACGTTGGTTTCCACCAAGACTGTTGACTTGCCCGTTGGCCTCGGCGAATGGGTCGATTGGGATCTCGACACTCCCGTCAACGTGGACGGCAGCCAAGACCTGTGGGTCATCTGGCAAGTGAACGTGGCTGGTGGTTTGGGCTATCCCGCTGGTATGTGCAACAGCGACAGCAACCCGAATGGTGACTGGTGGAATGCTGGTGAAGGCTGGGAAAACTATGGTGGTGGCGTTTGGACCATGCGCAACTACTTCACCGACCGTTCAGGCCGCAGCGTGGTTCTCGGCTCTGCCAAAACTACTCTCAATGCACCTTTAGCCGTGAATCAAGGTGCCAAGATTGACAGCAGACTCCGTACCTTCGTGAAAGGCGACGACAGAGTGACTGCCGAGAGCATCAATCCTAATGCTCCGAGCACTCCTTTGATGATGGGCAACAGAAGCCGCAGCCTGGATCACTACCGCGTGTATCGTACAAACTGCTACAACGACGGCCCTTACACCGAAGAGAACACCATGCTGCTTGCCAGCGTCTGGATGCCCGACACCGTATATATTGACGTGGATTGGCCGGATGTGGAACCTGGCGTCTACAAGTGGGGCGTTGGTACTGTGTATACTGGCAACCGTGGTGAAGAAATTGCCGGTCCTATCCACTGGTCTGAGCCTATCAACATCAACAACACTAAAGCTACTCGCACCGATTACACCTATGGATTCGAATCCGATTTCGAAGGTTGGACGGTTCTCGATGTCAATACAGGTGAAGGCACTTGGTTGCATAGTTCAGCCAATCCCGGCGGCTATGACTACACTACCCTTGCCCACGGCGGTACTGGCTTTGCCATGTGCTATTCGTACATCGACTATGTCGGTTCCTTCAACACCGATAGTTACCTTGTGTCGCCTCAAAAGTACAGCATCGAAACTGGTTCCACCATCACCTTTTACGCTGACAATGCCAACGACACCTATCCTGAAAACTTCTCGGTCTGCGTGGCCACTACTGCTGAAGCTCCAACGGCTAACGACTTCACTTCGATTTGGTCTGGCGGTGCCAAAAGCGGCTCGAATGCCAAAGCTAATGTGCGCCACATGAATGACCGTTACGAGAACTGGCGTGAACACAGCATTGACCTGAGCAATTATGCCGGTCAGGACGTGTGGATTGCCTTCCACGACGTAAACTACGACCAATATGAAATTTGGATTGACGATGTGACCATCGTTGCTGGTAGCGGCACTGGCCCGACACCTCCGACGCCTGGCGGCAACACAATCCAAGACCCTCGTGAAAGCGAAATCGTGTGGTCCAACTGCCTCGAGAAAGACATGTATCTCGGCGATGGCTTGGTCGACATCAATGTGCTGCTCAACAGTGCCGATAGTCCCGAAGGTGTCGAAGTGAGTTTCGTCAACCTGAACGAATATGAACAAGCCAACCACCCAATGGCATCTATCACACTCGACGAAACGGGGTTCTATAGTTGGGAAAGTTTCCGCAAGGGCGACTACCTCGTGAAGATTGATTTCAACGGTTATTATCCAATTGAGGACACCGTCCACATTTGGAGCGAGACCCACATGCGTTATGTGATGACCGAGATCATTTATGGCGTTAACAACCTTTATGTTAGCCGCACTGGATGGGCCATGTGGGATTCCAACGGCACACCTGGCGGCGGCGGCGGTGGCGGCCAAGGCGGTAGCGGTGACAGTTTTGAGTTTGGATTCGAAAGCGACTTTGAAGGCTGGACCACCATCGACAACGATGGCGACGGTCTCAGCTGGGTCAACAGTGTCAATAGCTCCAGTGCATCTGGTTATGACTACACCGGTCTGGCTCATGGCGGCAACTACTTCGTCTACTCACAATCCTATATCGACTATGTGGGTGCCTATGATGCTGACAACTATCTGGTTTCACCTCAGAAGTATTCAATCGTCAATGGTTCGACCTTGTCCTTCTGGGCCGATAACGCCAACGACAACTATCCCGACCATTTCGCCATTGCAGTTTCAACCGCTGACACTCCGACTGCTTCCAGCTTCGTGGATGTTTGGAGCCACAGCGGAGCCAAGTCTGAAGGCAGAACCTCTACACGTCATAGCGAAAATCGTTATGAGAATTGGCGTTCACACTCAGTTGACCTGAGTGCCTATGCTGGCCAGAATGTTTGGATAGCCTTCCACCATCAAGATTATGACGAATATGAGATCTGGATCGACGATGTCGTTTTGACCGCTGGCGCCAAGGCTGGCGACCGTCACCTCGAAGGCTTCAAGGTGATGTGCACCAGCATCGACGGTGAGCCTATCTTCAACGCTGACACAGAGCATCCGTTCTGCCAACTTGAAACTGAGAGCCTCATCGAAGGCGACCACTACATCTGCAAGGTGGCTGCCATTTACAGCACTGGCATGAGCGATTGGAGCGAATGTCTGTGGCAATACGAAAGTTGCGAACACTACGATGGCACCCTCAACGGTGTAACAGTCAACGGCACCACTATCAGCTGGGATTACCCGACTGGCACGGGTCCTGTACCTCCGCCACAACCGGGCGAAAATGCCGTGGTCGTACTGAACGTCCCGACCGACATTTGGGGCGATGGTTCCGGCTATCAGATGCTGCTTGATGCCGACGCCACGATGTACACGCAACTCGAAGCCGCCATGTATTTCGACGAAATCGGCAGCTTCGACGGCTTCGAATACACGATTCCTGAAAACGCCGACTATGGCATCAACCCTGCAAACATCGTCGTCAACAACAGCATGGCCATCGAAATCCCCGCTGGCACCTACGACTATGCCATCATCAACCCCGACAAAGTCAGTACGATATGGTTTGCCGGCAACAGCGGCAATGCTGAGAGCAAAGGTGATGACATGGTGTATGAAGCCGGTAAGATGTACACCTACACGCTTTCCAGCTCAGGCACTGGCGACATGATTAACTTGACCATTACCGACCGTAACGGCATGGTTTCTGTGCCTACGGGCGAGAATGTGGCCACGCCGGCGAGAGCCATCCGCACCGCCGAGAACCTTGCCAACCGCGATGGTGAATGGTACTACTACGACAACGGCGTCAACGTGGACGGCATCGGCACGGGCGGTGGACAGTTCTACTGGGCCGTCATGTTCCCAGCTGGTAGCTACAACGGCAATGCTTTGACCAAAGTCTCGGCCTATGACTACATGGCCATGACGGGCAATGTGACCATCTACAACGACGGCGCCACGGCTCCCGCCAACCAGGTAGGACAGATGGACGTGACCTTCACGGGTGCTGAAGATTTCGTCGAGTTCACCTTTGCCGAACCCGTCACCATCGACCCGACCAAGAACGTCTGGGTGGTGTTCTTCAACGAAAGTGGTGCCACCTATCCTGCGGCTTGCTGCGACAACACTGGCGATGCCAACGGTCGTTGGGTCTCTATGGACGGCGTTGATTGGATGGATATCCTCGAGGCCGCTCCGACACTGAACTACACTTGGATGATTCGCGCCTACATCGAGGAAGGCGGCACACCTCCTCCGACACCAGGTGAAACCGACTGCATCGGTGCCATGATCTTTGCCGACGGTGAATGGGAGGCCTTTGTGCCCGTCCCGACCAACACCTATGAATACACTGGCAATGCCAGCGAGGTGTGCGTCCGCATGGTCTATCCCGGCACAGCCGAACTGCCCGACAACAACTACTACTATGCCATGAGCTGCCCCGAATGCGTCGAGCCTGCCCAGACTTGTGAAAGCGACATCACCATCCATGGCGAAGCCCTCACGACGACCGACCAATCCAAGATTTGGTGGGGTGAGCAACCCGTTCCCGGCAACGAATGGCTGTCATACCTGTCCATCGATGATGAAATCCCCGTCGACGGTACCCTTGGCGCTCAAGGTATGCCGTTCTATTGGGGGTGCATGTATCCTGCCAGCATGATTGCCGAGCAAGGCTTTACCAGCGGTGTGATTGACCAAATCTGGTACATTGACGTTGGCGATCCCGAACTGACTGGCAATTGCGAAGTGCATATCTACCTTGGCGGCGACAATGCTCCTCAAACGGAGATCACCTCGCAGACTTACTACATCGATGGCGAGCAAGGCCTGAAGCCTATCCAACTCGACCAACCTGTGGCCATCGATGGAACACAGAACCTGTGGGTGATGTTCTACACCGACGGCTCCATCGACGCTCCCGCACCAATGACAACTTATCTCGGCGACCCGAACACCATGTGGATGGGTGTCCAAGACATGTGGGTCCCGCTGTCATCATTTGGCTACACCTACAGCTTCATCCAGTTTGTCCATGTGGGCAACGGTGGCAAGGGTGAATTCCTGACGATGAACGATGGCACTGCCACCCACTTCACCAACGGTATGACCCGCGAGGCCAACCTGACTGTGAAGCCAACAAGCATGAACTCGTTCAATGCTTCAAGCTTGCGCGACGACAACGGTGCTCCTGTGAAGTATAACGTGTATCGTTCGACCGACAACGCCGACTACACCCTCATCGGTGAAGTGCCTTACGTTGAAGGCCAGACCTACTATGAGTACATCGACACGCCTGAGACCTCTGCCGACTACTATTATCAAGTCCGCACGGTCTATGAAGACGGTTGTGAGTCCGTCCCGGCCTTGAACGCCGACGACCTGACGCAGAACTACGTCCTTATCGCTGTCAATGTCGGTTTGAACGAACAGAGCGACGATGTCGCCCTCTTCCCGAACCCGACCAAGGGCAACGTGACCATCCAAGCCCCGGACATGAACCGCATCACGGTGGTGAGCGTCCTCGGTCAAGTGGTCTTCGACACCGAAATCAATGCCGACGAATACACCCTGAACATGACCCAGTTCAACGCGGGCATGTACATGGTGCGCGTCCACAGTGCAAACGGCGTGACAGTGAAACGCATCACTGTCATGCAATGATAGTCTTGTAGGACTATCATAAAATTAAGGAGGCGATCCGAATCGGGTCGCCTCCTTTCATTGAATCAATACTCCTCAGATTGTTGTTCTTCACCACCGCCACCGCCTTCGTCATCATCGCCGCCTGGACGGTTACGCTTCATGTTCTGTTGGTTGATGCGGTAGTTGAAATTGAGCGAGAACGAACGACGGTTCCAAGTGCTGGTGTTGTATTGCCAGAAGCCATCGCCCCATGATTCGCCGCCCCAACTGCGTGAATTGAACAAGTCGCGGACATTAAAGGTAACCGTGCCGTTGCCGTGCAAGATTTCCTTGCTCACGGCAAGGTCAATCCACCAGTTGCCCTTGTGCATTCCCAAAGGTTCTTTGTGCGGACCCATGATGTGTGCCGTCAGCTGCAAATCGAACCAATTGCTCACCTTGAACTTCGAGACGGCACGCCCGAACAGCATCCAAGTGGCGTCATCATAGACCTTGTCATTGATCTTACCATTAAATTGGGAACGGAAGAAGTTCACATTGCCGTTCAGGTTCCACCATTTCGTCATCTGGCCCTGGGCGACCAATTCCACGCCAAAATCGTCGGCCTTACCAAAGTTGATAGGCATACTGTAGAACACACCATCATTTTCGTATGTATAGCTCCGAATCATGTTGGTACCGTGACGGTAATAGGCCGTGAAGTTGAAACTCGCCTTATCCCAGAAATGGATGTAACCCAACTCGTAGCTGTCCATGTAAGTCGGCGTAAGGCTCGGGTTGCCCATGCGGATATTGCGATTGTCGTTATAAGAACGGAAAGGGCTCATCTGCCAGAAACCCGGACGGCGGATGCGGCGCGTATAGCTCACCTGAAACTGGTTGAACTCGTTCACCGAATAGTTGACGTGGGCACTTGGAAAGAAATCAAAATAGGGCTTGCCACCGTTGATGGAATCGGTACCGTCGTGGGCATAGCCCTTCAAATTGGTCATGATGTCGGTCATTTCGGCACGCAGTCCCACCTGAGCCGACCAGCGCCCCCACTCGTTGCCAATGCTAGTGTAGAGAGCCGCAACTTGTTCCTTGTACTCGTAGTCATAACAATAATCACTCAAAGGATGATACACGCCAAGGCTGTCTTTTTCAGTCACTTCCGAGAGGCTATTGATGTTTCGGTTGGTGTATTTTGCCCCAATTTCCCACTGCGCCTTGGTGAGGAAGGGATGCACATAGTCGATGCTGGCCTGCAGGTTGCGCATGTTTTGGTCATTGCCAGTTTTCTGATACAGT
>Ga0265299_10005847_pt1 | contig 11349 bp, 12 predicted proteins | sample AusTroGonzalo_MG_4_FD_193485 | JGI IMG/M metagenome (GOLD analysis project Ga0265299, IMG submission 193485) | Bovine rumen microbial communities from tropical cattle in Woodstock, Queensland, Australia - Gonzalo_02 | ecosystem: Host-associated > Mammals > Digestive system > Stomach > Rumen ...
TTCACTCCATTACTGCACTTGCTGATACCGCTGGCGAGAAAGCGGTACGGGAGATGGCGGCAGACAAGGAGAGTGGCGAAGGGATGCGTACCTTTGTCGATGTTCATGGAAATAATCTGCTCTGGTATCTTACCTATCGTGATGACCAGAACGCAGTTGGTGGCTTCGCTTGTCCATGCATCGAATGTGAGTTGCTGCGGCTGGGTATCGATCCTAGCCACCGCAACAACCTTGGCCTTTGCTGGAATGACGTCAGGCGGCACTTGATCAGGCCAGAGGAGTGAAAAAAAAGGAATGAGAATGGCAAATGAAGATAACCCAAACCAGGTCGGTACGGAAACGAGGGTGCCGTTCGATGACCTGTGTGTTGAAGAGATCCAGCAACTGAAGATTGTCCGCGTCAAGTCCGTCCGCGAAGGAGCAGAGCCGTCGTGCTCATATAATTTCAGTCCAAGCACACGCGGCTTGCCGGATGATTTCTTGTGCATGGACGGCATCACATGGAAGTCATGCGATGAAGCAGCCTTATCGCGCACGGTACGCAATTGGGTGCAGCACTTGAGGGAGAAGGGGGATCTCGTGGAGGTGTCTTCGTCCCCCGTCGGAATCTTGCGCATCCGTCTGAACTTTCACGGCGAACATATCGTCTTGTGGTTCAACGCCTGGACCTCGACAACGGTTGTCATCGGCGGCGACGGCAAGATCCGCAAGCCGCTCTTTTCAGAGGGATAAATGTATTGATTCAACAAGGAGATTGAGTATCATGTGCTTTCCAGGAACGATAGATGATGAAGATTTGGATGTCATGAAGAATGACAAGCTCGGTGCTGAAGAACAGTCGCCAGCTCCAGAAAGGTACCGCGTGTCATATCACGATATGATGTTCGATGTCTTCTACGGCGAGGTGGGCGACGCGAATCGGGAGATGGCGCTGCCAATGATTCTCGGGAAGATACCTTGCGGGAGCAGTCTTGTTCGGAATCTTGCGAAGTTGCCGCAACTGCTGATCGCCGGTGCAGCAGGGCGTGGGAAGACGGTGTTTCTGCAGTCGTTCCTCTGTTCGCTGATTCAGAACAAGTCACCGGAAGAGGTACGGTTTGTGGTGATGGATCCAAAACGTGTTGAGTTCAATTCGTATGCCAATCTTCCACACCTTCTCACACCACTCGTATACGATGCGAAGGAAGGGTGCAAGGCATTGAAGATGCTTACGAAGGAGATGGATCGTCGCTTCAGAATGTTCACGGAGGCGAAGTGCCGCGACATCGTTACTTTCAATGAAGGGAACGACAAGGAGAAGTTGCCGTACCTTGTCGTGATTGTCGATGAACTTTCGGACTTCATGATTCAGACACACGAACGTTTTCTTGCGCTTTCAAGTCGCATAGCGGCCTTGGGACGGGCGGCAGGCATCCATCTGGTCATGGCTACATCGCGTCCGGCTCAAAATGTCATCCCCGACGAACTGAAGGCAAACTTCCCGGCCCGTTTGGCATTTACGGTCAGTTGCAAAGTCGATTCGCGAACGATACTCGATGCCGACGGAGCAGAGTTGTTGGACTGGTCCGGTGACGCGCTCTTCCGGGACAACACCGGCAAACTCATCTGTTTGCATGCGGCATACATCGACGGCAAGGACGTCGAAAGAATCGTTGCCGAGACCATCCGCAAGTATCCCGGAAGGGAGGTGGCATTCCAATGCAAGAAAATCCGAGGACGTCAGAAAGAGCTTTCTGCGTCCGCGCGTCAAGATACGCTCTACCGACGGGCCGTTGAGTTGATACGTAAAACGGGCAAGGCGTCAATCTCTCATCTCCAGCGGCAACTAGGGATTGGATACAGCGATGCCGCTAAGATAATGGATCTTCTTGAGGCACGCGGAGTTGTCGGCCCCCAAACTGACGCGAGCGGACAACGCGAAATTTTTATTTAACCGAGATTCATTCACATAACCCCATCTAGATTTGGTAAACTACAATCATCTTCAAGAAAGGCAAAACGGCATGAGCGAGTACTGCAAATACTGCGGCCAGTCGTATGGAGATGCACGGACGCTTCTCCATAACACATGTACACGCCATCTGGGCGGACGGGGCAACCACGCCTTGTTCGAGGGTGACACCAACAGCCCGTTCTACTGCGTACACTGCGGGCAGAAGTACACGAGCCTGCGTACTCTTCTTCTGAACACGTGCATCCACAATCCGAACGGGCGCAACCACGAGCCGTTCGACGGCGACGTTTCCGGCGATTTCACCTGCAAGTTCTGCGGGCGGACATTCAAGGACATCCGCACGATGGTCCTAACCACCTGTATCAAAAACCCAATTCGCGGCGGCCGTCACAGCCCGGCGAGGTAAAGAAAGGACGAGAATCATGGAAACAAGAACGCAGAGCAATGAACGTCAACCTATGAGGTTCGTAAGAAGCGAGTGGATTGGTCAAGAACCTGTTAAGTTGGATTTTTTCCCGTTTGAAAGCTACGGCCCCGACTATTTTACCCGGTTGGATTCGGGCGAGGGTGGGTCGCGAGAATTGATGGAGGAAGATTGTAAGAATTTTGTCCCGAAACGTGGTGGTGTCAAGGTTGTTGGTAATAATTGGATGGGCTTTTGGTATGCCGGAGAGTTTATCCTATTGGGAACGCAGATATACGATGACAATGGAGTAGAGCGAAAGGCGTTCATTTACGAGTTTTGGCTTGAAGGAAATGTACTAGACCCGCACATGTATCTTGCTACATGGTCGGACCGTCCTGAAGATGTGATTAGAACAATTACATCATATCAAAGTAACTCTAATTGACTGTCAGGATGAAAATCGTAATTGTGTGAGGGCTGTGTTTGATTATTGATGCCATACGGCATCATGTACGTTTGAGGAATTTGTTATAATACGCGCAAAAGAAAATCATGAGCGAATACTATGAAAACGATTACGAAATAGTCGGCAGCAACGTCCTACGACACGTTTGCGAGCAGACCCTACGGAAGAACTTTTACGTGCATTCGCATAAGGGTGCGGGGGTCCCCTTTATGAATAATCTAATTTCCAGCGGCGAGCGCGGATAGTCGCGATAGGAAGGAAAGGAATATGGCAGATTCGATGGATACCACAAAGGTGGATGTAGTTTCAATTGATGAGCTGTTTGCGGACAGTTTCAGTGGTCGACTTCGAGTGCCAGCATATCAGCGTAAGTATGCTTGGACATTGGAACAGGTTGCGTCGTTGTGTAAGGACGCGCTCACCGCTATTGCGGAGAGGCGCAGGGAATACCACATAGGAACGTTGATACTCCATAATAACGGTGAGTGGATGGATGTCGTAGATGGGCAGCAACGGCTTACTTCAATCTGCCTTTTGCTTGACAATCCCGTCTCCTACAAGCTTATTGTTGAATCTGGAAACGAAGAGTACACTCCGTTTGGAAAGATAACCAAGAAGGATGCAGATGCCATTCGTGAGGAAATTCTTGCTGAGGGAATTGATCTTATTAAGGTTAAGGAATTTCTTCCCAGATGTACGTTCGTGGTCATTGTAGTTGAAGATGTTGAAGAAGCGTTCCAACTCTTTGACACGCAGAACGGGCGCGGCAAGCCGCTGACGCCGGATAATCTGCTGAAGGCCTACCACTTTCATGAGATGACGCATGGCGTCGAGCCGTACGCCGACAAGTCGCGGCAATACGAACTGGAGTCTGCATGGGAAGCCATCAATAAGGCTGGAGAGGTTGATGGAAGCATCGAACAGTGGCTTCGCTGGATTGATGGCCCTCTGCTCCCACATATCATTGGCGAGCATTTGTTCCGTCTGCGTCGTTGGTGTAGGGGTGATGATGCTTTTTATACATTCTTCAATAAGCAGGAACTTGGTGAGTTCAAGGGTGTTACCCTCGGCGATGGACAAAAAGTGCCCCCGTGCCACGCATCAGCGTTCTTGCGACAGTTCTTCCGTCGGAATTACGGGCGTGCGGGACTTTGTATCGATGGGATGCCATCCCGAATGGGAGGCGGAGAACGTGATCCGCATTTTCTCGACCCGTTCCAGTCGATTCCGCAACCGATTGTGAACGGCGAAGATTTCTTCCTCTACATTCTGAACTGCGCAACCGCCTACAAGATGCTCTTCGGTGACATGGAATCAGAGGCGTTGGTGGAATTCCGCAATTTTCATCGTGAGTTCTGCCGTAACGATCCAGATGCATGGCATTGTGGTAACCGTTATGCACGGCATGTTTTTGAGTCTTTGTGCCTTTTGATATTTGACCGTTTTGGTCGCGAGGGCCTAATGTCTCATTATCGTCTTCTATACCGCTTTGCATACTGGGAACGAAGCCGCATTTCACGTCTTTGGTATCAGACGGCCGGCTCCACATTCGCTCCTCGCGTCGTTCGTGCCTTGATAGCAAACGAGACGCTGGCAGAACTTGACGGCGCCCTCGCCACGCTTAGAGCGGAATTGGAAAGGTGTTGCGCGAAGGATCCTCGTCCTGACGCCTCGACGCGCTACATCTTTGAAAAGGGATGGCGTCTCATAAATGACGAGAAAGTTTGTACAACTTAATGAATGTTGCACCATGAACACAAAGCATGAAACAAAGGCAGAACCTCTGACGGCTGGCGATATATTCGCCCGCACGTACTCGATTCCTCTCTACCAACGCGGATACGCATGGGGTCGAGAGGAAATCTGGCAGCTCTTGGATGACCTCAAGGAAGCGTTTGACTCCAACCATGATAGGAACTATTACATCGGAAGTCTCACGGCCTTTTTGCGCACGGATGTTTCTGGGCGACAGACTTATGAGCTGATCGACGGGCAGCAACGGACTATTACACTATCGCTTCTGCTTCGACTGCTTGCGCAGTTTTTACCTTCAAATATTCTATCGTTCCGGCTTTCAGAGCATTTGCGCTTCGAGAACCGTCCTGATGCGGAATCCTTCCTCGCGACATTTGATGACCATCCAGACGAGGCACCGACGTCGCCTGCGCCGTTTCGCCGCGCTGTAGACGCTATGCTTGATCATCCTGTCTTTGGGGTGGAGTATAGGGAGACGTTTCCTGAATTTGCGAAGTTCGTGCGATCTCATGCTGTTGTTTTTCTCGTGACTATGCCGTCCCAAACGGACGTTTCTGCATATTTTGAGATTATGAACAACCGAGGTGTTCAACTGGAATTTCACGAATTGCTCAAGGCGAAGTTAATGTCGAGACTTCCGGATGATGTTGACAAGGTACTTTTTGATCTTCTTTGGACGGCCTGTTCGCGCATGGACGGTTATTTGACAGAGTACCTTGACGAAAAGACTGTTACTGCTCTAGAGAAGGGTGAATCATGGCTCCAGCTTGGTCGAGACTCTGTTAAGATCGGTAATATGACTGTCGATGGTGGTACAGTTCGATCGGTTATTCCCGATTTCCCCAACTTCTTGCTTCATGTGTTGAGAGTTTACCTGAATAATGACATATCTGCCACAATACCACTTGATGAAAGGCAGATGCGTAAAACATTCGACGAACGCTTGGATTCCATTGTTTCAAAACAGTTTCTGGACGTCTTGATCCAGACGCGGCTTCGTTTTGATCGTTTTGTCATAAAGGCAGACGGTGGGGTTGAGGGTGTGGAAATACGCTGGTGTATTGAGGGGAAGAACGACTGGATGCCGGCGGACAGAGACCGTCTCATTCATCTCCAGTCCATGCTACAAGTGAGTTATCCGACTCGACGCAACAAGGAATGGCTTTCACGGCTTCTCTGTACCAAAGTGGAGGATGCTTCGGGTCTCATAATTTTGTTGGAAGGTTTTGCTCGCGAACGGCTTTTGCCTAAACATGGCGGAGTTGAATCCCTGCGGTGTCTTGGTACGGGTACACCGCATCTGGCGTTCAATCTTATCGACTATCTGATGTATTGCGCGGAACCAGCGAAGTATTCGGGTGCCGCCACGTTTAGGTTCGCATACAGAAACAGTGTGGAGCACCATTTCCCACGGGGATCGGGCTCAGAAAACGGAATATGGCAAAACGACGTGGTAAACGACATCGGAAACCTCTACCTTCTCTCGAAATCGGACAATTCGTCTTTGAACGTTCGCAGCCCGAGTGAAAAGGTGACTTTGGCGGGAAGGTTGGACAATCTTCCTCCGAAGCGTCGCGAGATGTACCGATTAACACAAGTGAAAGGCTGGACGCCGGAGGTTATGCGACACCACTCCGACGAAGTGTTGAAATTGATCGAATCGTTTTTGAGTGGTAATGCGTTTGATAGGGTGTTTGCTGCACAAGGGGCTCCAATAAGTAGAGATGCAACCGAAGGAGATGTCAAGCAAGCAGCCGAACAACCGTCCGAGCCAGTGAATTTCAACACCTCAGTTGAGGTTTCGGCAAACATTAGCCGCAGCGATTTCACCAAGAAACTTCGCGATGCGTATTTGGAGAATTATTCACCCTTTGAGAAATTGTGGATATACAATAGAACCACCTTAGTGTTTGAAAGGTATCAAGGTTCTGATGCTCAGGGAAAGACCATCACGATTGATGTTACGGTTTTGTCAGATGGTGTGGAAGCCACCTTATTTATGAGAGATGGGAATTTGGCTGACATTATATCATTCGCAAACGGGTATGGCCAATTAAAGAACTTATTCCCAGAGAAAATAGAGCAGCGGCTGCGGCATCCAAAGATTACTTATGCTGAAGTTCCTGCATTTATTGATAGCGTTCTGGCGGATTTTCGGTGCCGGTAATATCTGAGGGCGAAGAGCTTGATAGTGTTGTGAGTGAGATTGATTGTGTCGATCATGTAATCTGTGCAACAGACGATAATACCAGTGGATTCAATCTTCCGAACCTGTAGCTAATCCCACCAAAGATATCTCTTTTGGGAGGAACTGAGACGAGAACCGAGGTCGGCGATGTTTTGGGATATAGACCAGGAGGACCTTACTATTGCTGTTTAATCGGCAATATGAGGTTTGATGGGGCGGCGGAACTCGGTTCGCCAGAGGCCAACTTTTGGTTTGAGCATGAGTACCTCTCCGGTGAGATGTTGCCTCGCGATTACGAGAAGGCCTATTCTTGCTTCATCAAGGGGGAAGATGTGGATTGGGTGCCGATTGAGCCGGAAGAGAATGCCGACTTTGAGAGGGGTGGAGAAGTTGAAGTTACTTCGGAAGGTCTGTTGTCGGAATCTTATGGCGACATCGGATGGTGGTTGTTTGTGCTGGAAAAGCATCCGTCGCGGGCGTTGAAATGCGGACTTGCGGATTGGTACATGAAACAAGGCGGTGACGAGAATCGCAAGAGGGCGTTGAAGCTGCTGGAAGAGTCGGCCAAGGAAGGATTTAGTTTCGCGCCGTATAAATTGGCTGCGTTGTAGGGAGTTTGCGGCGCGCGCGGGGCGCGCGCCCTACCGGTTGATTGCTCATAATCTTACCAGTTGATGAAATGTTGAGCGGTGGAAGAGTGCTGGATACGCCTTTTCGCCGTTAAAATATCAATGGCACGGATAGTGCTATGTGGAGGGCAAGGACAACCAACCGAGAAAGGATCGACAAATGAACGAGAATATGACTGAAAGGGCACGCTTTGAGCGATGCCACGATAAGCTTATAGATCGAGTTAAGGAAGTCGGGGAGGATTCTCTTGAGACGGATGCTCAATTCATTGCGCTCATTAATGAAGAGGTTGAACTTGCGAGGATCATAAATGACGCAGCGATGTACATGCTTTGTTATGAAGATTTAGGTGAGCTTGCATATTCTCCGAATGGTGCTAAATACAAGTTGATGGAAAAAGAAATGCTGAGTAAGGCCGCTGAACTTGGCGATATGGAGGCATCTCGACGATTGGTGGATTATGTTTTCACTGACGGTGATTTTAGCGAGGCGGCGCGTTGTGCGATTGAACATCTCAAGCGAGGCGGCGAGGTTGATGATTTTGAATATGCGGAACTCGAACCGTTACACGATCACTCAATTGAGGACAAGGAGACATTGCCATGGTTGCAGGCGGTCATGGAAGTACGTCCGTCAGATCAGTGTCGTTATGTCCTCGCACGGTGTTATTGGGACATAGAAGATTTGATTGATTCTAAGTTGGTGTTTTTTGATAAGATCACTCCTAGTGAAAATGATGTGAATCATGGTAAGGCCTTGTCATTGTATGAACAGGCGGCGGATGATGGTTATTTCTGGGCACAGTATTACTATGGATTCTACTTGCTTCTTGTTGGTGGAGAAGCCATGGAGAATGGTGTTGCCTATCTTGAAAAGGCTCTGGTGAATATTCCGCTGTTGCCTAAACCGTATGCAGATGAAGAAAGCTCTGAAAACGAAGACGCCAGGATATGGTTGCGGGAAAACATAGAGAAAGCCCTGTTCAAATATAAAGGACGCGTCTCAATGTTTGAGTGAGTTTGCTGCGTGACGCCGGCGAGAACGTGACGGTTCTCCGCTGATGCGCATCGCCCGCGAAGCGCAAATGCGCTATCCCGGCCTTGCCGCGAGGATGCGCGAATGCATGACAAGCCCGCATCATTCGTCAAAGGAAATGGACTTCGCCTTCTTCCGAATGATGATTGAGGCCAGCCGATGAGGTTGAATTTGTAGAAATTCAAGAGGATTCCTTCAAGAGGATTGCCCCATGGCCGGTGGATTTTTTGGTATAATATGCGCCGTTCAGGTAAATAGGTGAATTTCATGCCAGAAGTACGAGGACAAACAAAGCGCAATCTTGCGCAAACCGATGGAGCTTGCAATCGTTACCCGCGATAGGATAATCCCGCAGTATCCCGTCAAGACCATTTGGGATGAACCATGGCTCGGCAATAAAATAAAGGAGTATAGTATGAATAAGCAAGGAATCTGCATCAAGAATCTCATTGGCATCCTTGCCATTGGTGGAGGATTGCTTTACTGGGGCATTTCCTCGTATATGGATTCACGCCCGGAATGGTGGGATTTAGAGAAAGACGATCCGTGCCGCGAGATACGCAAAGCGAATGATCTCATCGGATTGCTGACTGTCAGCGAAATTGTGACAAGGGATGTCATTTATTTGAAACGGGATATGAATTGGTGGCAGCGTCATATGTCGTTGGCGAATGCGGGTAAGTTTGTTTTAAGAAGTACGTCGATTGGTCAGATGATGTTGCTGGCTGGTTGTGACGGCCTTAAGTATGAGATGGATCCTGGGACGGGTGTTGTCTGGGGGCATCAGGGTGTTCTTGAATATGTTATTGATTTGTCGCGTGCTGAAGTGAAGCTGGAAGGTGGCATTTCGGCGAAACAACGTCCTCGTGTGAGGGTGACCGTTCCAGAGCCTTTCGTGGATCCTAACAGCAAGTGTTTGAATAAGGGGACATTTGCACCAATCTTGAAAAACAAGCTGTTTCAAGATGGTGATGAGACGATGACAAAGATGGAGGATATTGCTAAGAAAGGTTTTGTGGGCGGCTTGAAAGAGATAGCGGGGAGGGACGAATATCTGCGAGATGCACGTGTGGCGGCAAGGACTGCACTAACGGCCATTTATACGTCTGCGGCCAAAGGTGCCGAGGTCGAGGTAACGTTTGAAAAGAAAGGAGAATGAAAATGCTCGTTCTGAATTTTATTTTCGGGGTTCTCAAAAGCTTAGGGCCGATCGTATGCATCGCATTGCTTGTCTGGTGTACATTGGGAGTCAGGGGGTGTCATCGCGTCCTCTTCCCGAAAGATCGGTTCGTCGGAAACATGACGTCAGTTGTAGAAGAAATCCGTTCTGTCAACAAACTGAAGGTACTTCGAGTTGTCGATGCCGGACTTGATACTTATCCAGCTTTGGGAAATGAAGAAGCTCGCAAAGATGGGTATGTTGATTATCAATACGCTGGCACTGTTGACTTGTACGTGGATCTGTCCAAGATGACTGTTGAGACATCACCAAGCAACACATTTGTCATTTCGTTAGCAGATGTGGAGATGACGCCCGTACGAGAGTTGGCGCTGACGAGAAATCTGCCCATTGATCCTGCCGATGAATTGTCGGTTGAGTTTTATCGTAAATTCACCGGCTCGAAGTCTGTTCAAGACAGTCTATACAATCACTTTTCGGAAATACAGGCGGAGTCGGTCAAGAAAAGCGCCTTTCGTAAGGAAAATGTTGCACGGGCAAAAGGGTGTGCTGAAAAATGGTTGCGATATATGTTTGCGCCATTTGTCCATGACAAAGATCGTGACATCACATTCCTATGGGCTGCAGAAGATGCTACGTGCAAGGAATAAAATTTCTATGGTCATTACCTGGACAGCACTGAAAAGATGATAGACAAGAGTGTTGATGTTCTGTGAAAGTTGTGCAAGAGTAAGATGCGGTAAGTCATGAATGTATTTGATTCTGCATGTCCGAGGCATAGAGCAGCGAAGTTTGGCCGACGGATTGCGCTGGCGGTCGGCGTCATGGCTGAGATTGTCGTCGCTACAGTCGGCATCTCTGCCGTTGGGCCGATTTGGCTATGTGAGCATTGGCTTGAGCCGATAGTAGGGCTTGGGATGTGGCTAATCGTATCCAGCCTATTGGGTATGGTTTGTGGCTGTATTGTCGAGAGTCGTGCTACGCAACGATGGGCAAGGACGGTATGTTGCCTTATACTTTTCTTGTCTGTGGCTATATTCTTGATTCGCTGTAGAGTTGACATTGACTGCTATCTCCGTCCAGTCATGATTTCGATGCAAAGTTCTTAAAAGATAAGATCATTCCGTTTGCAGATGAATCACGTCGCACTAATTGCAAGTGCAAACTTGATTGTCATATTTTGACCCCCTGATAAAATTCCGAACACAGACAAGTCCCATGGCCGCACGATTTTGGGGGCTTGTCTTGCTTTGGCACGGATGTTGCTAAATGGTAGGCGTGAACAGTTGAACTAACAAGAAAAGGATCTTAAGATTGAGCAGTTGCAGCGACAACTAGAATCGGCAGAACGGCCGAAGACGGCGGTGTCAACGTCGGAAACCTGTGATGCGCGATGGAGGCGAATCCAGGCCTTTATACAGGAAGCCGGGATCGTCCTCAACTACCTCCACTGGCGCGTGCTTTGCAAGTGCTCTGGCGACCAGCCTGCGCCAGCATTGTTCTTGATGACTGCGGACGGCGACGGCGAACTGACCGAGGAAATGATCGTTGCGCAGCTCGAAGCCATTGCGCGGCAGGCTCGGGCCGGATTCGTTGATGGGCCTGGGTTCCCTGTGTTCGCATCGCTTAACCGCAACACCGAGGATGGAAAGTAGATGAAGAAGTCGTTGAATCTTGATCTGCTGGAGTTTCATGTGCGCGAGGCGGCGCAGGAGCTTGACTTGCTGCTGGATGC
>Ga0265299_10005852_pt1 | contig 11344 bp, 6 predicted proteins | sample AusTroGonzalo_MG_4_FD_193485 | JGI IMG/M metagenome (GOLD analysis project Ga0265299, IMG submission 193485) | Bovine rumen microbial communities from tropical cattle in Woodstock, Queensland, Australia - Gonzalo_02 | ecosystem: Host-associated > Mammals > Digestive system > Stomach > Rumen ...
TAATGTGAATAACTTCTGTTTAAACGCCTGCAAAGTTACAATTTTTAATTCATAATTCATAATTCATAATTCATAATTTAGCGTTTTTTTGCGCACAATTATCAATTATGTAAGCAGAACGAGCAAAACTTGAGCAAATTGTTATCCAAAGATTGCACGTAGTGCCTCTTCGACCTTTCGCACAGGATGCAGGTTGATGCTGAATTTCTTGCGGTCGAAACCCTGCAGATTATATTTGGGGATAATCATGTCGGTAAAGCCCAGCTTCTCGGCCTCGGCTATGCGTTGCTCTATGCGACTGATGGGGCGTACCTCGCCACTCAGGCCTACCTCGCCAGCCATACACCAACCTGCCTCGATAGGTGTGTCGACATTCGATGAGAGCACGGCGGCTATCACACTCAAATCCATTGCCAAATCGGTTACTCTCAGGCCGCCGGCTATGTTCACAAACACGTCTTTCTGCGCCAGTTTAAAGCCCACGCGCTTCTCCAATACGGCCAGCAGCATGTTTAGGCGGCGCTGGTCGAAACCTGTAGCCGAACGCTGTGGCGTGCCGTAGGCAGCTGTTGATACAAGTGCCTGAGTTTCAACGAGGAAGGGGCGTATGCCCTCGATGGCAGATGTGATGGCGATGCCGGAGAGTCCGTCGCGGTCCTGCGTGAGTAGCAGCTCCGATGGGTTCGAAACCTGTCGCAGTCCGTTTTGCAGCATCTCGTAGATGCCTAACTCGGCCGTTGAGCCAAAGCGGTTCTTTATCGAGCGCAGTATACGGTACATGTAATGCTGGTCGCCCTCAAACTGGATAACCGTATCTACAATATGCTCCAGAATCTTAGGTCCTGCCAGCGTTCCCTCTTTGGTAATGTGCCCAATGAGTATAACGGGCACACCGCTGGTTTTGGCAAAGCGGAGTAGGGCAGAAGCGCACTCGCGCACCTGGGCAATAGAGCCTGCACTCGACTCAACATCCTCGGTCGAAATGGTCTGAATAGAGTCGATAACCACCATCTCAGGCTGCACCTCTTTTATCTGGTCGAAAATAGCTTCTAATGAATTCTCTGTCAGGAGCATGAAATTTTCATTCCCCCCACCTATGCGCTCGGCACGCATTTTCAGCTGGTGAGCGCTTTCCTCGCCCGATACGTACAGAATGCGCTTCTCGGGCATGTTCAGCATGGTTTGCAGCGAGAGCGTCGACTTGCCGATACCAGGCTCACCACCCAGTAGTACAATCGAGCCAGGCACCAGTCCGCCACCCAGCACACGGTTCAACTCGGCATCGTGCATGTCGATACGTGGGTCGTCGTGCGAGCTGATTTCGCTCAGTCGGAGCACCTTACCTGCATGCAGGGCTGAGGCCTGAGCCGAGGTGCCCTTGCTCAAACCGCCCACAGCTGCACCCACCTTAGTGGGCGAACTGGCAGCAATCTTAATCTCCTTGAATGTGTTCCACTGTCCGCAAGCTGGACATTTTCCTATCCACTTAGCCGACTCCTGTCCGCAGTTGGAACATACGTATGCTGTTTTGTCTTTTGCCATAATGGCGCAAAGGTACAAATAAAAATTGAAAATTGATAATTGAAAATTGATAATTTAAAAAAAAGTTGTAACTTTGCAGGCGATATGAAGAAATTGTTTTTTGCATTCATAGCTCTTCTCATGCTTGCTGCATGCGGGCAATCGTACGAAGAGAGCAAACGCCTCTCGCGCGAGCAGCGTTTGAAACTTTGGCGCGAGGATTCGGCGGCACTCAAAATAGCCGTGATGCCCACGCTGGATTGCCTGCCTGTATTTGTGGCCAAAGAGCGCCAGATGTTCGATACAGCAGTTGACATCCGACTGAAACGCTACAACGCCCAGATGGACATAGATACTGCCTTGATTCGTGGTCGTGCCGAGGGTGCGATTACCGACTTGGTACGTGCTGAGAAAATGATAAACGAGGGTACCCCTTTGCGTTATGCTGCGGCAACAAATGCCTATTGGCTCATGCTAAGTCAGCGCCAGCAGCGTATAACCAAGTTTAAGCATCTGGACGATAAGATGCTGGCTATGACACGCTATTCGGTTACCGACTTGCTGGGCGATTTGGCTGTAGACAGTGCCAAACTGGCCCCAGAGCGCGTGTTCCGCATCCAGATAAACGATGTGAATATTCGTCTGAAAATGCTCGAGAACAACGCGATGGACGCTTTGCTGCTTACAGAGCCACAAGCCAGTCAGGCCTTGGCTAAGAAGCACAATGTACTGCTTGATACCCGCAAGCTCGACATGCAGATGGGCGCACTCGTGTTCCGCACAAAGAATATGAACGACATTGCCCGCCAACACCAGTTGGATGTGTTTATGAAGGGCTACAAGCAGGCTTGCGACTCGCTGAACCACTACGGCGTGGCTCACTACAAGCAGGTACTTGTCAAGTATTACGGTCTCAGCGATCAGACCATCCGTTTACTGCCCGACTCGCTCAAGTTTACCTATCAGGAGCCAAGACAAAAGGATATAGACTGTGCCAAGAAATGGCTCGAAAAGAAGAAGTAATTGCATGTTTACCGACGCTACTTTAGATACGATATATGGCAACCTGTCGGCACGCGACCTTATGTGTGCCATCAAGGATATGGAGGTTTACCTGGCCGCACACCCGCACCAGATAAATGCCGACCGACTTTATGCCATCAAGGCCGACTATCAGGTGATGATAGATTATTGGCGCAAAGGTTATAAAGACCCTCAGCTGCCCGAACTCTACAATAAGCTGTTGCACCGCATGTACACGCTCTATGCCAACGTGCGTACCAATGCCCGTGTGTTGCAGTCGCCCACTATGGCATCGCTCTTTATGAAGGCCCATCTGAGTCCTCGCGACTGGTCGGTACAGGTGGTACGAGAGCAGTTGGAGAAGTTCGTATCTGATATAGCCCTATTGGAGCTGGAACCGCCCCACACCGTTGCCGAGCGTCGCAAACAGCTACACCAGCAGCATACACAACTTACCACCGAACTGTTCTCGCATATTCTCACGTCCGACTTATGGACCGAGGGGCAGGGCGAGTCTATCGAACAGCTGTTGCTGTCGCCAACAGTCGACTCGAACGACCAGCAGCTCATTGTAAGCGCCATCTCGCTTGCTGCCATGAACTGCTACGACATGGTGAAGTTCCGCACGCTGATACATGTTTACCAGCAGTCGGTTGATGAGCATGTGCGCCAAAGAGCCCTGATAGGATGGGTATTCTCCATCGATAGCAATCTGGAAGAGTACCTCTATCCAGAAATGAGAACATTGGTAGAGCAGACGCTGGCCAACCCCGATAATGTGAAGGAGCTGGTAGAGCTGCAAAAACAGATATATTACTGCTTGAGTGTCGATGAGGACCGCCATACCATCGAGCAGGAGATTATGCCCGACTTGATAAAGAATCAGCAGAACTTGCAACATAGGAGCGACCTGGAACAGGACGAGGAAAGCATTCTGAACGATATCCTGCACCCAGGCGAGGAAGAGGAGAATCTTGAGAAGATGGAGGCCAGCTTCCGTCGTATGGTCGACATGCAGAAGCAGGGAAGCGATGTGTACTTCGGAGGTTTCTCGCAAATGAAGCGATTCCCTTTCTTCAACGAGATCTCCTACTGGTTTACACCTTTCTATATAGACCATCCAGGCATTGCTCTTGCGCGTGAGAAATTTGGTAACATCAAGTTCCTGCAAAGCATTCTGCAGTATGGCCCCTTCTGTAGCAGCGACAAGTACTCGTTTATGCTAGCGTTCCAAACCGTTCTTAGTCAGATACCCGAGAGCACGCGCCAGCTGTTGGATCGTGGCGAGGCAACAATGTATCAGAAGTTGGAACAGGAGGAAATGGACACACCAGCCTATATCCGCCGTACCTATCTGCAGGATTTGTTCCGCTTCTTCCGCTTGAATCAGCTTCGCAACGAGTTCAGGAATATCTTTTCGGAAGATGTACACGCTTGCTTGTTTATGGAAAGGCCCATATTCGGTAATACCGATTTGCACGCACACTTTACCGAGGTAGCATCTTTCCTCATTAAGCGCCATCGTATGTACGATGCCGAGGCCTTGATACTTTGTCTTAACGAGAAGTATCACGACTTCGATTACTACATGATACGTGGCTATCTGGGCTACGATGAGGATGGCTATCGCAAGGCACTCGAACTGAACCCACAAAGCGAACGCGCCTTGTTAGGTTTAGCCCGTTCATTGTTTAAGGATGAGGAGTACGAGAGTGCACTCGATGCTTACAACCAGTTAGTAGAGTTGAATGCTACCAAGCAGTCGTATCAGCTCAACAAAGCCATCTGTTTAACCAATCTGTATCGTTACGACGAGGCCGAACAGATTCTTTTCCGCCTCAACTACGAGGATGCTAACAACCTGAATGTGGCTCGTGTGTTGGCTTGGGCGCTTACGGGTAATGGTAAGTACGAACAAGCCGGACGTTTGTTCGACCAGCTGATGGCTCAGGAGAAACCAGCTGATAGCGATAGGGTTAACTTCGCTTTCTTCCTTTGGTTCTCAGGTCGTATAGACGAGGCTGCCAATAGCTTCCGCAGCTACGTAACAAGTGCCAAACCCAAAGACCAGCGTTGGAATGAGCTTCACAACATCATTTACAAGGAGCACGTTTTGTTAGAGAAGAAAGGTATTACGAATCACGAGATTCAGATGATGATAGACTGGGTTGATGTGTACGGCGCTTAGCATTCCACTTTTCCGATAACCACGTTCCAAGTAATGGTAGCCCTACACCTGCAATGGTGTAGAGTATCCAGAACGCGTCCTCTTGCGAGTGGTCGTGTATCACCATGTGGCAGCCTATCTGCTTTATATCCAATCCGTAGTACCATATCTTCATCAGGCTTACCACCTTGTACGCTACAATGTGGAAGATAAAGATATTCAGCGTGTGGTCGCCTGTATAAACTAAGAATCGCTTGAGCCAGTTGTCTTTCTTATCCAGCAGCATACTGATGTTGTAGGTCATGAGGAAACCTAACAAAGCAGGTACTGGCAGCGATAGGAACTGGGTGTAGGTTGAACGCCAGTTCATGTTGGCTGTGAGGTAATGCGAGAACAGGAAAACAACGATGCCAAACACCACTGTGGCCCAGATGATAGCGTAGTAACGCTTGATGGCTGCCTGATAGCTCTCGGCATACTGACGGAAAATAAAACCGCAGCCAAAAAAGAAACAGCCCATCATGTCGCGATAGCCACCCTGTACCAGACTTATCACCTTTACCCCCTCGTAGGTTTTCCAGCCGCAAAGCAATAGCATGACTACACAAATTACATAAGGTGTAGCGTTCTTGGCCTTATTGGGCAGGACACGTAGCACCACCTTATATATAATAAGGTACATGATGCTGGCCACAAACAGTCCGCGGAAGAACCAGAACGCACCACACAGAAACGCATCGTAACCCGCCATCGATGTAAAGATAGTCCACAGGTTCTGCTGCATCTGGTGCCAACTGTAGGGGTGGGTAACGCCTCCCATCTCGTTGCCGTAGGTCTCGTTCAGGATACCTATCTTGAACATCAGGTTGTGAATAATGAGGAAGAACACACTCCATTTAACGAATGGCACGTAGAGTCCTTTTACACGTTTTTTGATAAAGGTGGCTTCGTCGTTCAGGTATTTCAGCGAGAAGAAGTATCCTGCTGTTATAAAGAACAGCGGCATGTGGAACTCGAAGATAAAACGGCACAACCAGCCAGGGGCTTCGGCGTGTGCTATCACCATCAGTATGATGGCAATACCTTTACAAATGGATATGACGGTGTTTCTGTTCATGAGCTCTTACAAAAATGGTGATAGTAAGTGGGCAAACCATCCACGGAATTTCTGCCAACCCGTGCGGAATTTATTCCACTCCTCGGGAGTAAGGCGTACACTTTTCTGCGTGTCGCGTATAAACATATCCTGCAGCTCCTGTGTAATGGGCTTGTTAATAATCAGCGCGTTCACTTCGTAGTCGTATCGCAAGCTGCGCGCATCGAGGTTGGTACTACCTACGGTGCAGAATCTGCCATCTACCATCATAACCTTAGAGTGGTGGAATCCTGGCTGGTACAACCAGATATTGGCCCCCTTTTTCATCAGCTTGTGCACATTGTAGTAAACGGCATCGGGTGTTAAGGGAATGTCGCTCTTGGCCGAAACTAAGATGTCGACCTTCACGCCTCGTTTGATGGCACGATGTATAGCCTTCTTGACCGATGGGGTGAGGGTGAAGTAAGGGTTGATAATCTTGATGGAATCCTGCGCGTCGTCGAGGGCAGAGATATAGAACTGGCGCATAATCTTGTTGGTCTTGTTGGGCTCGCGGTTGGCAATACCCACCAACATATCGCCTTTCTTCTGTCCTTGGTAGTATTTGGTATCAAGCAACTGTTCCTTAGTCACCTTCTGCCAGATACGGGCAAAGATGTCCTGAAGCTCGTTTACCACAGGTCCCTCGATGCGACAATGCATGTCGCGCCATTCGCCCACCTGCTTCGTGCCCACAATGTAATAGTCGGCAACGTTCATACCGCCTGTATAGGCTATATGGCCGTCAATAACAACTATCTTACGATGGTCGCGAGGCCATATGTGGTTTACCCAAGGAAAACGCACGGGGTCGAACTCGTGTATGTCGATGCTGTCGGCACGCAGATCCTTAATGTGGTGCTTCTTCAAGGGCTGGTTGTTCGAGTCGTTACCAAACCCGTCGAAGAGTGCACGTACCTCTACGCCTTCTTTGCGTTTCTCGCGCAGAATGTCGAACAGCAGCGAGGCTATCGAGTCGTTGCGGAAGTTGAAATACTCTAAGTGTACACTGCTCTTGGCTTGGCGTATATCCTCGAACATCAGGTCGAACTTGTCCTTACCCGACATAATCAGTCGCACCTCGTTATCGGGGTAGAAGTTTACGCCCACAGCCTTCATCTGATTCACTATCAGCGAATCACTGGTCTGAGCTTTTCCAATGAGAGAGAACAGCAGGAATAGCATGGTGGCTATTCCTGTCTGACGAATGTTTCTTAATATCATTTACGATGTTTCAATCTGTACTCGAGTGGCGTCATGCCGAACTTCTCCCTGAAGATGTTGATGAAGTTCTCGGCCGTCATAAATCCAATGTTCGATGCCAACTCACTCATGTTAATATTCGTACGCTTCAGCAGTATGCAGGCATGTTTCAGTCGCATGTCTCTCACGAGTTCTGCTGGTGTTTTGTTTGTTAAGCTGCGCACGCGGTGGAAGAAGGGTACGCGTCCCATTCCCATAGCGTTGGCCATTTCCTCCAAGCTAATCTGTCCGCGGCTCATATTCTGTAATACGTATTGTTCAATATTCTTCAGCAGCTGACGGTCCATAGCGTCGACCATCGAGAAGTCGTTGCCGCCGCCTTCCTCTTCGTCGTCAAATCCCTTGATACCCTCGGGCAGGTTATTAGCTGCTACCTGACTGCGTGGGTTCTTTACCACAGCGGTGTCTACCTTGTTCATTGGGTCGTCGGCACTTACTTCGGCCAGTGCTGTTGTCTCAATCTCGCCCGCATCCATCGTCTCTGTTGCGGTGGTCATACTGCTGCTCTGTCCTTCCAGTCGGCGGGTCTCTGCACCCTCAATCAGGTCGTTATCCATCTGTATAGCGCCCAATCCCAATACCTTGTTGAATCGCATCGTGGCTTCCTGCATGTTGAATGGCTTGGCCAGATAGTCATCGGCACTCAGGGTGATGTTCTTAGAGCGCATATCTTGTGGTGTCAGTACAGTATCGGTCATCAGGATGAACTTCATGTTCTGCGTGACGTAGTTGGTCTTCAACTGGTTACACAAGTCACTACCGGTCATGCCAAACATATCCTGTTTACAAACTACCAGGTCGCACTTCATCTGCTCCAGATCCTCGGCGGCCTTCTCAATGTCGTTGTATACGTGGAAGTTGTATACATATCTCAGGCGTGCAGCAGCAAACTCCAGGAACTCCTCGTTATCGTCAATCATGATAACAGTGAACTTGTTCGTAGGCGAGTCGATAGCAGCACGTGAGTGGGTTGCCTCCGATGTCAGTACGTCGCTGGCAATCTCTGGCAGCTCAATCTCGCCCTTGCTGTTGATGGTGAGGCGGTCCTGAACCAGATTCTTTGCGCGTTCCTCTGGGTGTTCCAGATTCATCTGCATATCAGCCACACGGGTGATAATCTGCAGCATTTGCGAGTGGAGGGCGTTAAGCTGCTCTTTTTCCTCGAGCGACTTTTCTTTCTCCGAGAGGTTACCAATAATAGAGGTCATGCGGGCCATAGGCTGGCGTAAGTCGTCGCTCGCAGCCTTAATTTCCTCGCGTTGCAGTTGCAACTCTTTTATTACAGCCTCTTTTCTGTGCTTGATGGCCTTCAGCTGGTTCAAGCCTATACGCCAGAAGTATATAATCACAGCCAGTACAATCAGGTAGGCTGTTATCATCCACCACGATAACAGGAAGTGGCGTTCTACGTTTATCTCCAATACACGCTCCTGGGTGCTAACGGCTCCCTCGGCGTTAATGGCTTTTACGTGCAGAATGTATTTGCCCGCAGCCAGATTGTTGAAGCTAACACCATGCGATAGAGCGTCGCCGTGGCGCCAGTCTTCGTCTTTGCCTTCCATCCAGTACATAAACTGCAGGCGCTCGCTCTGGTTGTAGTTTCCTGCGGCAAACTTAATGGTAAATGTGTTCTGACTGTGTGCCAAATCAATACGGCTGGTTTCGTTCAAAGCCTGACTCAGGATAACCTTGCCATGATACTCATGTCCTGTAACCACCTCGTCGTCGCCTATAAACAGCTGGGTGAGCATTACACGTGGCAGTTCTTCCTTCTCGGCACCATCTCTGTGCAGTACCCAGTTTACACCATACAAACCACCTAACAGAACCTCGCCATCCTGCTTGGTAAGGATAGCGCCTGTATTAAACTCGTTGCTTTGTAAACCGTCGGCGGTGCTGTAGTTGTATAAGCCGTAGTTGTTTACACCATCCTCGTGATTACGCTGAATCACAATGCGGCTCACACCGCGGCTTGTGGTTACCCAGATGCAGTGGTTCTTATCCTCGGCTATACCGCAGATGTTGTTATTACACAAGCCCTGCTTTTCTGTCAGATAATCCAGCTCGTCGGTTTCCAGGTTCAGTATGTTCAATCCCTCGCGGGTACCCACCCAGATGAGGCCGCGTGAGTCTTGGAAAATCTGTGTGATGTAGTTGTTGGTAAAGCTCTTCTGATTGGTACTGTTACCCGTCAGCACTTTCTTCTCGGTTGTCGACAGGTTCAGGATAATCAAACCTTCGCTGGTACCTACCAACAGGTTGTTGGCGTTGGCATCCTGCTTGTAGAACAAACAGGTAATGCTGTTGGTGCTCAGCTTACCATTCTCGCGTGTGTAGCTTGAGAATGAGTTCATGCGTGGGTTATACACCTGGAGTCCGCCGTTGGTAGCAATCCACAGGTTACCTATCTTATCGGTAGTCAGGTCGTTAATGTGGTCGTCGATAATAGTACGAACACTATCCTTCGATTCCGAATAGATAGTTGATACACCATCCTTAATACGTGTTAGTCCGTTACGCTTTGAACCAATCCAGATACTACCATCAGGTGTATTACTCATACACGACACCTTCAGACTTGCCAGATGTCCGTTAAAGCCTATCACACCTCGGTCGCTGGTTCCGTACCAGATAGAGCCATCGGCATGCTGGGTCATAGCGGTAATATCGCCCATGAGGTCAGAGCCGAATCGGTAGATGTATTTTCCTGTATAGGCCACACCCGATTTCTCGGTTCCTACCCATAGCAAGCCTGTATCATCGAGATACACGCTTTGTATGCTGATGTTGTCTTTAATCCATTGTTTCTCGTTGATGTTACGAGGCTGAACCGACTCGTATTCGTAGGTATTGGGAATAATTCGGATAAGACCCAGCTGGTCGCTACCCACCCAGATGCTACCTGCACTACTTGCCATACCGTTGATGTTGCGGTCAACACCCAAGCCTGTTACGCCTAATTTCTCGCCCATGGTATAGTCCCATGTGCCCTTTTGCTTGTCGTACATCACCAAAGTACCTTGTCCGTACAGCCAGATGTTGTCGTTTATGTCGGCATAGGCACGAAGCGACTTAGTGCGATGGTCCTTCAGCGCTGGGATACCCTCTTTTACCCAGATGGTATTCTGCTGGTGCATCACGTCGCAGCAGGCAATTTTTCCGTCGTCGTAAACTATCAGCGCACCTTCCTTGCATTCGCTGATAGAGCAAACTACACCCTGTGGCACACCTTTCGAGTCGTCGGTATAGCCAAACTCATGTAGTGTTTGCTGTTGCTGGTTATAGCACACCACGCCCTTGTTGGGTATAGCTCCCCAAAGATTCTTATGTTTGTCGACATATACCACCGATGGGATTGTTTCGATACCCATGCGTGCGAAGGCCTGCTTCATGTCGCGTTCAAAGCTCTCCGTTTGTGGGTGGTAGATGCAATAGCCCGAGGCTGTTTCAATGAGCAGATTGCCATCGAGTGTTTCTTGGATAGAGTTAATATAGCTGTCGCTCAGCGAGCTACCGTTTTGCGAGTCGCTCTGGAAGTTACGGAAGTTGTAGCCGTCGAAGCGATACAATCCTGCAGGGGTTCCAAACCACATATATCCTCTTGAGTCTTTCAATATGCAGTTTACCTGACTGGATGTAAGTCCGTCGCGGGCTTCCAGCGTCTTAAACAGATAGTCGGCCACCACACCTAACGGGATGATGAGCAGCAGCACAAGTAATAGGTTTTTTATCGTTCTCATATCATACAAGAATAATGATCAACTACTCCTAACAAATGGTTTTCGCCATCGGTTACCAGTACCGAGTGGACTTTGTATTTGTTCATGATTCGTTGAATCTCTGTAATCTTTGTTTCAGGTCTAACTACTTTTGGTGTACGTGTCATGATGTCGCTCACAGTGCGGTCGAAGAATTGTGCTTGCCATTTCTCCATAGCGCGGCGTATGTCGCCGTCGGTAATAAGGCCTACAATCTCGTCGTTCACCATTGCTATGCCAAGGCCCAGTTTTGCCTTGCTCACTAAGATGATTGCCTCGCCCAGATGCATCTCGGGTGGCAATACCGGCATGTCTTCTGTTCGCATCACGTCCTGTGCGGTTGTGAGCAGGCGCTTACCAAGTTCTCCTCCGGGGTGGAACTGGGCAAAGTCGCGTGGCTGGAAGTTACGCTTTTCCATCAGGGCTATAGCCAGTGCGTCGCCCATAGTGAGTTGGGCGGTGGTGCTGCTGGTAGGT
>Ga0265299_10005856_pt1 | contig 11342 bp, 10 predicted proteins | sample AusTroGonzalo_MG_4_FD_193485 | JGI IMG/M metagenome (GOLD analysis project Ga0265299, IMG submission 193485) | Bovine rumen microbial communities from tropical cattle in Woodstock, Queensland, Australia - Gonzalo_02 | ecosystem: Host-associated > Mammals > Digestive system > Stomach > Rumen ...
TGACGCAATTGTCTTCACCGCAGGTGTAGGTGAGATGAGTCCGCTTATCAGAAAGGGTTCAACAGAAGGTCTTGAGAACTTCGGTATCAAGATGGATGAGAAGAAAAACGCCATCTGCCGCTGCCGTAATGCAGAGTTCTGCATTTCCGCAGATGACAGCCCGGTAAAGATCTTTGTCATCCCCACAGATGAAGAACTTGTCATGACTGAAGATGCATATGCTCTTATGAACGGAACCTACGATGTTCACACAAAGTTCCACTATTCATTTGAGGATGCTTCATACGTGAACAAGGGCAGACAGAGAGCTCTTCCTGCAAACCTTGCAAAGAACCCCGCACTTAAAGACATAATGGCTCTGCCCAAGAGATGAGAGCCTCGGATAGCAGGGAACTTGTAAAAGGTTACAAAGATGCCCTGCCGGTTTTTCTGGGCTACCTGGCGGTATCGTTTACGGTCGGTATAAGCGCACGCAACGCCGGTCTTACTGCCTTCCAGGCAGCCCTGATGAGTTTGCTTAACACAACCTCAGCAGGTCAGGTTGCCGCCATTGAGATTATAGGCTCGGGCGGCACCTATCTTGAGATTGTCCTGTCACAGATTGCCATCAACCTGCGCTACCTTCTTATGGGCGCAGTTTTTTCTGTGCGCCTTTCAAAGGATGAGAGCACGGGACGCCGCCTTCTGGCAGGCTTTGGTCTTACTGATGAGGTCTTTGCCCTTTCCTGCACAAGAAAGCCTCTGAACCCGTACTATCCCTTCGGTGGCTGGCTAATGGCTGCACCGGGCTGGGTGATTGGAACCTTTCTTGGAGTTATTGTTAATACTCTTGTTCCTGCAAACGTGACTGCAGCCCTTTCAATAGGCCTGTATGCCATGTTCATTGCAATTATCATTCCTCCTGCAAGAAAGGAGCTGAAAATGGCCGTTCTTGTCATTGTTTCAATGCTCTCAAGTTACCTTATGTTCCGCTTTGTTCCGTCCATAAGTTCCGGCATGAGGGTGGTTATTCTTACAGTCATTATTTCTTCTGTTTTCTCTTTGCTGTTCCCTGTAACTGAGGAGGCTACATCATGAATGTTTATGTTTGCATAATTATAATGAGTGCAGTCACTTACGCAATCCGTATGCTTCCTCTTCTGGTGCTGAGACGAGAGATTACAAACCAGTTTCTGGTCTCGTTCCTGCACTATGCTCCGTACGTGACATTATCTGTCATGACGTTCCCTGCAATTCTGTACTGTACGGACAGTCTTACCACATCCCTGGTGGGCTTTGGCTGTGCAATTGTGCTTACACTTTGCAAATTTGGCCTTGTTCCTGTAATTGCATTCTCCTGTGTAGCTGCATATATTGCCCAACTGGTATTCTGATTGGTATATTTATCTCTATGAAACTCTATTTATATAACACCATGACTCGCAGCATTGATGAGTTCAAACCCATTCATCCCGGTTGCGTTGGCATGTATACATGCGGACCTACTGTGTACAACTATGCACATATAGGAAATCTCCGCACCTATATCTTTGAAGACACTCTCAAGAGAAGCCTTATCCACGCAGGTTACAAGGTTAACCACGTTATGAACATCACAGATGTCGGACACCTTACAGGTGACGGTGATGATGGAGAGGACAAGCTTGAGAAGTCTTCACGTGAGACCGGACGCAGCGTCTGGGACATTGCAAAGTTCTATACAGAGGCCTTCTTCAAGGATGAAGAGGCTCTGAACATCATCAGACCCGATGTTGTATGTAACGCAACAGCCCATGTCCAGCAGATGATTGAACTGATCAAACGCCTGGAGGCAGGCGGGCATACATACATCGCCGGAGGCAATGTCTACTTCAGCATTGACACCTTCCCCAAGTACGGTGCACTTGCAAGGCTTAAACTGGGCGAGCTGATGAGCGGGGCCAGAATTGAGGTTGACTCCAACAAGCGCAACCCCAAGGACTTTGTTCTGTGGTTTACAAACAGCAAGTTCGGCAACCAGGCCATGATGTGGGATTCGCCATGGGGAAGAGGCTACCCGGGTTGGCACATTGAGTGTTCAGCCATGAGTATGCACTACCTTGGTGAGCAGTTTGATATTCACTGCGGCGGAATCGATGCAATTCCTGTGCACCACACAAATGAAATTGCCCAGAGTGAGGCTGCTACAGGCAAGAACTGGGTTAACTGGTGGATGCACGGAGAGTTCCTTCTCACTGAAAAGGGAAAGATGAGTAAGAGTTCGGGAGAATTCCTGACTCTGCCGTACCTGCAGAAGCTTGGCTTTGACGCCCTTGATTACAGATACTTTGTTCTTGGTGCCCATTACAGGACCCAGCTTCAGTTCTCAATGGAAGGTCTGAAGGGTGCTGCAAATGCAAGAAACGGCCTTATGGAGCGCATCAAGGAACTTGGTACCGATTGTTCTGCTTCTGTTTCAGGAAAGGCTCAGGCATATCTTGATGAGTTTGACAGCCACATTGGCAACGATCTTGCAACTCCCAGAGCCATGTCTGTACTTTGGAACATGCTCAAGGATGAAGAGGTATCTGACGCTGATAAAATGTTCTGTGTGAAATACATGGACCAGGTTCTCGGACTTAAGCTTGATAAGGTTGAGAATGCTGAGCCGGAGTTCCCGGCCGGGCTGATGGATCTTATTGAACAGCGTACTGCAGCCAAGAAGGAAAAGAACTGGGCCAAGGCAGACGAGATCAGAAACAGGATTGAAGAGATGGGTTATATGGTAAAAGACACTCCCCAGGGTCCTGTCCCTGTGAAAAAGGTCTGATACATTGTAACTTTTTGTTGAGGTATATTGTTTAGGTTATGGAAATAAGAAGCGGTGATGAAAAGACATTCAGGCACGTATATGATGAGAATTTCTCAGTAATGATGAAAATTGCCTATCATATCACGTACAACACGGACGTGGCGGAGGATATCTGCCAGGATGCGTTCATCAGGTTCTACGACAAGAACATGTATTTCCCGTCATCGGATGACGCCAAATTCTGGCTTATCAGGGTGACAAAGAACCTGGCTATCAACTACGTAAAGCGTAAGGCCAGGGAGGCGGCTTCAATTGAGAAGATAAAGAAGGCGCCCGTATCGGGAAATCCGTTCAGCGACGGAGCTTCAGAGCTTCTTCTCCATGAATCGAGGCAGGCTGTGCGCAAGGCAGTTGCAGAGCTTCCCGAGATTTTCAGAACTGTTATTGTTCTGAGGGAGTACGGTGACCTGGACTATAAACAGATAGCTAAGGTCCTCAATATTTCCGAAAGCAATGTTAAGGTTCGCGTGCACCGCGCAAGAAAGGAACTTGAGGTGCTGCTGGGCCGGGAGGACGTAGATGTGTCTTGATGATCAGATTCTGAATACTTACGTTGACGGTGAACTGGAAGAACCCTGGAAGAGCCAGGTTGAAGAGCATCTGAGCTACTGCAACAGCTGCAGAAAACGCTGTGAATCACTTAAGGAGCTCAGTGAACGTGTAAAGGATGCTGCTCTTTCCCAGTCTGAGATAGATACACGCAAAGACAGAGTAATGTCTGTTCTTGAGAAGAATTACCTGAACAAGAAGAAGGGTCTGTTCAGAAACAGGATCTTCAAGTTCACATTCCCGCAGATGGCTATCGGAACTGCAGCTGCATTTGTCATCGTATTTGTCGGTTCATTTGCCCTTGGCAGCAGATCAGGCAAGAGTGACATAATTCCTGTTCCCGAAATCGGATACACTGTTGATATCAACAACATCACTCCGGTAAGGGCATCTGACAATGCAACAACTGCAAAGAGCCTTGAGAGCTATTCTCTTGATGAGATTCTCAAGAACCTCGATGCCCGTGGATACGATGTTGATATCAGACTGAAGAGCATTCAGCCTGTAACATTCGAACCGGTTGTAGAAACAACAACTACTGATGTTGAACCTGCTGAGGTTGTTGATCCGGTTGAGCCGGTTGTTGAACCAGTTGTTGAACCTGTTGTTGAGTAATTGGTTTCTTTAGTTTGTTTTGATTTGATTGGGGATGTTGCTTGTGCAATGTCCCTTTTTCTTTATGCGCGTTTTCAATATAATTTCTGTAATAAATATTAAGGGGGTCTTCTGATGAAGGCTGTTGAACTGGAGAAAGTGTACAATCCCTCGGATTTTGAGGACAGAATTTACAAACAGTGGGTTGATGACGGTTGTTTCCGTCCTGCAGATGCTGAAGGTAAGCCTTTTACCGTAGTTATGCCACCACCCAATGTAACAGGCATTCTCCATATGGGTCATGCCCTCAACAACTCTTTGCAGGACATAATCATACGTTATCAGCGTATGACAGGCCGTCCCACACTCTGGGTTCCAGGAACAGACCATGCCGGAATTGCGACCCAGAACGTTGTTGAACGCCAGCTTGCCAAGGAAGGCCTCAGACGCCAGGACCTTGGACGTGAGAAGTTTGTGGAACGCACATGGCAGGTCAAGGAGCATCACCACAGCATCATTACCGAGCAGCTGAGGAAGATCGGCGCTTCCTGTGACTGGGAACATGAGCGTTTTACCCTTGATGAAGGTCTTTCAAAGGCCGTACGTGAGGTTTTTGTTTCACTCTATGAACGCGGACTCATCTACCGCGGCATGTACCTTGTAAACTACTGCCCGCATTGCGGAACAGCCCTTGCAGATGACGAAGTTGAGCATCAGGAAGATGCAGGACATCTGTGGGAGGTTAACTATCCGTTTGCAGACGGCAGCGGAAACATCACAGTTGCCACAACAAGACCTGAGACAATGTTCGGAGACGTTGCAGTTGCAGTTAACCCCGATGACGAGCGCTACAAGGGCATTGTCGGAAAGATGCTCAAGCTTCCCCTTACAGACAGGGAGATTCCCATCATTGCAGACAGCTTTGTAGGCATTGAATTCGGTACCGGTATGGTTAAGATCACTCCGGCCCATGACCCCAACGACTGGGAGTGCGGCAAGAGACACAACCTTACTCCGATCAACATTCTCAACCCCGACGGAACACTGAACGATGTATGTCCCGAGAAGTTCAGAGGACTTCCTGCAGAAGAAGCTCGCTTCAAGGTTGCAGATGAACTGAAGGCTCTGGGCTATCTTAAGGATGTAAAGGATTACAACCACGAGGTCGGACACTGCTACCGCTGTCACACAACTGTTGAGCCGTACATGAGCGAACAGTGGTTCGTAAAGATGAAACCCCTTGCAGAAAAGGCACTTAAAGCCTGGCGTGACGGAAAGATACATTTCTATCCCAAGAGATGGGAAAACACATACTCCTCATGGCTTGAGAACATCCGTGACTGGTGTATCAGCCGCCAGCTCTGGTGGGGGCACAGAATTCCCGTATGGTACTGCGAAGAATGCGGTCACATGGAGGTTTCACGCACAGACATTACATCCTGTCCCAAGTGTGGCAGCAAGAAGATAAAGCAGGATCCCGATGTTCTTGATACATGGTTCAGTTCATGGCTCTGGCCTTTCTCAACACTTGGCTGGCCTCAGGATACAGAAGATCTGAAGAAGTTCTTCCCAACTTCAACCCTCGTAACGGGTTACGACATCATTTTCTTCTGGGTATCCAGAATGATCATGGCCTCTCTTGAGTTCATGGGAGATGTTCCTTTCAGTGATATCTATATTACAGGACTTGTTCGTGACAAGCTTGGCAGAAAGATGTCAAAGAGCCTTGGAAACGGCATTGACCCGCTTGAGGTTGTGAAAATCTACGGTGCAGATGCCATGAAGTTCACACTCTGCTACCTTGCTGCAACAGGCCAGGACATTCTTATTGATATGGATTCCTTCAAGATGGGAAGCCGCTTTGCAAACAAGATCTGGAACGCAACAAGATTCATCCTTATGAACCTTGAAGGCAGAAATCTTGTTGAGATTAAGCCTTCTATGCTGACAGACATGGACAAGTGGATCCTCCACAGCATGAATGAGTGCGCAAAGAAGGTATGTACTGCCCTTGAAGGATACCGTTTCAACGACGGAGCCCAGGCTGTGTACGATTTCTTCTGGAATGACTTCTGTGACTGGTATGTAGAAGCTGCAAAGGTATCACTTTACAGCAACAATCCTGCAGAACAGGACAGAATTGTATCAATTCTTCTCGAGGTCCTTGAGACTTCAATGAGAATCATGCATCCGTTCCTCTCATTCCTTACTGAAGAGATCTATGCAAAACTTCCCAATGCTTCAGGAAAGGTCATTTCGGCCAATTTCCCCGGGTACAGAGCAGAATACTGCTTCGAAAAGGAAGCTTCCGTAGTCTCCAGCATGCAGGAAATTGTCCGTGGAGTCAGAAATGCCAAGGTTCAGCTTGGAATTGATGCTTCAAGAAAGCTCAGAATCACTGTAAGACCTGATAATGATGAGCTTACTAATTTCTTGAATAATCATATTACATTGCTTAAGACTTTCCTCAATGCAGAGAGTGTAGAGATAGATGCTCTTAAGAAGAGTGATGTATCTTCTGCCTTCCCGGTTGCAGGTCAGGGCTTTGAAAGCTTTGTCTTTGTCCGCGACGCAATTGACGTGGACAAGGAGATCAAGCGCCTTGAAGATGAACTTGCCAAGACCATGGGACTTCTTGCTGGAACAGAGAAGAAGCTTTCCAACGAGCAGTTCATCAACAATGCCAAGCCTGAGGCTATTGAGAAGGAAAAGGCAAAGAAGGCTGAGTTCGAGGAAAAGATTTCCAAGACCCAAAACCACATTGCTACATTGAAATCATTCTGATTTTCCGAACTCGGAATAGTTGATAGTGGTATTGTATTAATAAGATTCTAATATTTTAGTTGTATCGTACTTGTATATTTCTTATATAAGTTTAATATTTTAGTTGTATTTATATGTTATAACTTAAATTTAGACTTGTATAAGAATATGTACGGGTATATACTAATTCACAATCGAATTATGGCAAAAACTGTTTCGTTTCACCTTCAGAAAGGTGGAGTAGGCAAAACCACTATCTCAGGGACGCTGGCATGTCAGTCAGCTCTGAACGGGTTCAAGACACTTCTTGTGGACGTTGACCCCCAGGGCAATGCATCCTCATGGTTCCTCAAAAATGCTCCCAAATTCGAGCTTGCAGATGTGGTTCAGGGCAAGTGCTATATAAACGATGCAATAGTTCCTGTAGAAACAGTTCCCAATCTGTATTTATTACCCACATTCGGAATTGGTGGAGTACTTAAGAATTACAGCGAAACAAAACTTGCTGAAGAGCCCTTTGTTCTTCAGGACCTTATCAATGAGCTTAAAAAGGACTTTGAACGCATAATTCTTGATCTTTCTCCCGGTTTGGGCCGTTTGGAAAGAAGTGCCATAATTGCAAGTGATGAAGTAATCACTCCCATGACTCCTGAGGTTTTCAGTCTTGACGGACTTGAAATCTTCATTGATGAGCTTAAAAAGCTCAAGAAGAACCTCAGAAGCAACGTAAAGCACTCAAGAGTCGTTATCAATTCATACGACGAAAGAATAAAACAACATAGAAATATCTACAGCGCAGCTTCAGAAGGAGATTTTGAAGTCTTTGTAGTCCCTGTAGATCCTGTATTCAGAAAATCTCAGGAAGCCAACAAGGCTCCACAGATGTTCAAGGAACACGGAAGAGGACTCAAGTTAAAGACTATGGATGCAATTCAGAAGCTGGATAACTCTATTTGGAGCTAAGGGGAGAGGTTATGGCACTTAAGAGGAATCCTGAAGAGAATATTGAAAACAACAGCACAGAGAAAGCACGTCAGTTATTCTCAGGTGAGGCTTCAAAGAAGAAGGAGACTAAGATTCTTACTACCTTCTCAATCGAGCCTTCCACCAAGCGTGAGCTTGAAGATCTGTTTTCAGAGCTTGGTTTAAGTTGGGCAGGTGGAATAAGATTTGCACTTAAAGAATTCTATAAGAAACATAAAGAATAAATATTGTACTTGTTGAAAAGTTATATTGGTTTTATATGTTTATTGTTAAAAGCAGATACAGTTTTGTAGCTGCTTTTATTTTTATTTTATGCTGTTTTATAATTGACTTTTAACATGATCTATAAAAGTTTCATCGGTAATCGGTAGCGGTTTTCCCTTAAGCCATACAAACATGTATTCAACATATCTTCCCGAATTGACTATTTCTTTTGCAACAATCCTCTGGTTCAGAACATAGCTTGTTCTCGGGAAGAGGCTTATTCCTATGTTGCATCCGGCAAGGGCAGCAACGTCCAGGTAGTTATCCATCTTGCAGACAATTCTAGGTTCGCTGTCTATTTCCTTGAACCATTTGTAGATCATGTTGTTGATTGCTTCACGGCTTGGAACTATCAGAGGCTGGTCTTTGAGGTCTTTGAGATCAACTGTATCACCGGGTAAGGATGCAAGAGGGTTGTCCAGGCTCATGAAAGCTGTCATCTTCTCCTGACCCACCTTGAAACCGTTAAGAAGGGTCTGATCGTAGGGGGAAGTGATTACTGCAAGGTTGATGAGGCCACTTCTAAGGCGTTCAATCAGTTCATCGCTGTTTCCATCCATGATGCGGAATCTGACATCAGGGTACTTGTGGATGAAGGACTCAATCCATTTTGAGGCAATATCCGGAGCTGATCCTTCCACAAGACCTATGGAAATGGTTCCGTTCATACCTTTTCCCATCAGTTTTATCTCACTGGATGTCTTCTCAGAAAGGCTGAGTATCTCTTTTGCGTGTCTGTAAAGGAGTTGTCCAGACTCTGTAAGCTGAAGATGACGCTTTCCACGTATGAAGAGAACAGTATCAAGTTCATCTTCAAGGGCTCGAATCTGATTACTCAGTGGTGGCTGACTTATATTCAGCTTTTCCGCAGCTTTGGTAATATTCAGCTCTTCTGCAACAGCTACAAAGTACTTCAAGACCCTAAGTTCCATGAAAACTCCTTATTATCATATCTAAAAGATATGGTACACATAACATAATATGTATTTGTTTGATTTTAGGCAAGTTTTTATAATCCTCTCAAAGGAGTTAAGTCATATGTGTTCTATTATCGGTTTTACAACTAAAGACTTGTCTCCGGACTATATCAGGTCTTTCTTTGAAAGATCCTCGGAAAGAGGGCCGGACGACAGTTCATTCACCTTCGTCGGCAATAATACTTACCTTGGGTTCAACAGACTTGCAATCATGGATCCGGGAAGTGCCGGTATGCAGCCCTTTTTCCAGAATAATGACAGCCTTGTCTGCAATGGAGAAATCTACTGTTTCAGACCCATTAAAGAGAGGCTGAAATCAAAATATTCATTCACAAGTGATTCAGACTGTGAAGTCCTTCTTCCTCTGTGGGAAGAGAAGGGAACCGACATGTTCTCTGAACTTGATGCAGAATTTGCATTGATAATCTATGATTCCGAATCCGGCAAACTGATTGCGGCAAGAGACCCAATTGGCATCAGACCGCTCTTTTACGGCTACCTTGATGACGGAAATATCATATTCTGCAGTGAGGCACGCTGCCTTGTAGGTCTGTGCAAGAAGATACTTCCGTTCCCACCTGGATACTACTACAAGGACGGTGAATTCGTTCAGTATTACGATCCTGCAGATGTGGATAGTTATATTTCATCGGACATTGATACTGTCTGCAGTCGTATACGTGAGCTTCTGATTGCAGGAGTAGAGAAGCGCCTTGATGCAGATGTACCACTTGGTTTTCTTCTGTCAGGTGGTCTTGATTCCAGTCTGGTCTGTGCAATTTCATCAAAGATTCTTGGAAAGAAGATAAAGACCTTTGCCATAGGTATGGATACTGACCCCATAGACCTTGGCTATGCAAAGCAGGTTGCAGACTTTATCCACAGTGAGCACATGGAAGTGAGAATGACAATGGAAGAGGTTATTGCAAACCTTGAAGAAGTAATCTCACGCCTTGGAACCTGGGACATTACAACAATCAGAGCAAGCATGGGTATGTATTTGTGCTGTAAGGCAATACATGAAAGAACGGATATTAAGGTTCTTCTCACAGGCGAGATTTCTGACGAGCTTTTCGGCTATAAATACACAGACTTTGCACCCGATGCAGATGCCTTCCAGAAAGAGGCCCAGAAGAGAATCAGGGAACTGTATTTCTACGATGTTCTTCGTGCTGACAGGTGTGTATCCGACAATTCTCTGGAAGCAAGAGTGCCGTTCGGAGATCTTGCATTTGTCAAATATGTAATGGCCATCGATCCTGAAATGAAGATGAATAAGTACAACATGGGTAAGTATCTGCTCAGAAAGGCCTTTGAAAAGGACCACATCCTTCCTGAAAGCATCCTGTGGCGTCAGAAGGCAGCATTCTCAGATGCAGTAGGCCACAGCATGGTGGATGGCCTTAAGGAGTATGCAGAGAAGCTCTATACAGACAGGGAATTCGAGATAAAGAGCAGTAACTATACATACTGCCGCCCATTCACAAAGGAAAGCCTTCTCTACCGCCAGATCTTTGAGAAGTACTACCCCGGCCAGGAGAGGATGATCCCCGATTACTGGATGCCCAACAAGAGCTGGAAGGGCTGTGACGTCAACGACCCGTCGGCAAGAGTTCTGTCAAACTACGGTGCAAGTGGAGTGTGATTATGATTAAAGAAATATACGCAAGTCAGGTTTTTACAGATAAGACAATGAAGGAGTATGTGTCTCCGGCTCATATTGAGGAGTACCACAGATGCATAGAAACCGGTAAAAGTCTTCCCATGGAAACTGCCAACGCAATTGCTGATGGTATGAAGAAATGGGCAGTGAAAATGGGTGCCACTCATTACACCCACTGGTTCCAGCCCCTCAACGGAGGAACAGCAGAAAAGCACGAGAGTTTCATAGAACCGGACGGTGAAGGCTCTGTAATCATGGAGTTCTCAGGAAAGGAACTTGTAAAAGGTGAGCCCGATGCTTCAAGCTTCCCATCCGGAGGACTAAGGGCAACATTCGAGGCCAGAGGCTACAGTGCCTGGGATCCCACATCCTATGCCTTCATAAATGACGGAAGCCTCTGCATACCAACAATGTTCTTTTCATACTCAGGAGAATCTCTTGATAAGAAAACCCCGCTGTTAAGGTCCATGCAGGCTCTGAACAAGCAGGCTGTAAGGGTATTAAGACACCTTGGTGATAATCAGACAAAGAGTGTAACACCCATGGCAGGTGCCGAGCAGGAGTACTTCCTCATCGACAAAGACATGTATGTCCTGCGTGAGGACCTGAGAATCTGCGGAAGAACACTCTTCGGCTCAAAACCGCCTAAAACCCAGGAACTTGATGACCATTACTTCGGTTCAATAAAGCCGAGGGTATCGGCATTCATGAAGGATCT
>Ga0265299_10005857_pt1 | contig 11340 bp, 3 predicted proteins | sample AusTroGonzalo_MG_4_FD_193485 | JGI IMG/M metagenome (GOLD analysis project Ga0265299, IMG submission 193485) | Bovine rumen microbial communities from tropical cattle in Woodstock, Queensland, Australia - Gonzalo_02 | ecosystem: Host-associated > Mammals > Digestive system > Stomach > Rumen ...
CGTCATCGGGCAGCACGATGCTAAATCCTGCAATAAAGAAGTCGCCGCCGTAGCCGGAGAGGTAGTACGTGCCTGCCTCATCCAGATGAATAGTCCACACGGGTGTGCTCAGCGGCTGCATCGCGTAGTACGGATCGGAGGTGCTTGTGCGGTCGTGCTTGCTTAGGATCAGTCCGCGCTCCTCACGGAATTCTGTGTAGAAGGTAACGGTACAAGTATCGATCACCCGGAACGCCAACCTGTTCTGTACATTCTTAATGCGCACGCAGTTCAGGTGCGACTGCCCGTGGATGACAGATTTGCCTTTCGACTGCTCCACCGTGTTTCCGGTAGGCGTGAATATACGATCCTCGGCACGCAGCGTGTTGGCTGTCCAGGCGCTTGTGCCGTTGTTGGTATATTCATCCGCAGTGATTGTACAACTGCGGCGGATGGTTATCAAGTCATCCACAGTCACACCCCACGCGCTGACTCGTATCAGCGCGCAGAGTATGATATATGTGAATCGCCTGCGAATCATTGTTCTACAACTTGGTACTTAGTCACTTAGTACTTGGTACTTAGTCACTTAGTACTTGGTACTTGGTCACTTGGTACTTGGTACTTAGTCACTTGGTACTTGGTACTTGGTACTTAGTCACTTAGTCACTTAGTACTTGGTCACTTGGTACTTGGTACTTGGTACTTGGTACTTAGTCACTTAGTACTTGGTCTCTTGGTCACTTGGTCACTTGATTGTTTGTCCTACCGTGTTGTACTGCAAGCCGCCACGGATAATGATCAGTTGACCATTGCGCATCACTTTCTGTACGCTGACGGCTGACTGCTGATCACTGATAGCGTCAATAGCGGTAGATGCCGGGTTGTAGAGCTTAGCCTCACCGAAACCGCCACGAGCGTTAGCCATACGGATGGTCTTACCCTTGTATTCGGCACCGAGCTGCGAGCCTTTCACTACAGCCACGAATGCGCCATTGTCCTCAACCAGATATGCTGCCTCGGCATCGATGGCCTCGGGGTTAGCCTCCACTTGTGCAGCGATGGCTGCAGCATCCCAGTTGTCGGTGCCCTTGACTACATTGTCGTAGGTATATATGCCTGCATTATCCAGATAGATAGCATCGGAGTTAGCCGCATATCCGAGCCCGTCAAGGTTGTGACCGGTGATCGGTGTACCGTCCTCCAGATGGGTGTTATACTCATGGAAGCGGCAAACAAGATCGGCATTCATGTTGGTATAACCTTTTGCAGTAGGAGCGATGAGGCAGGTGGTGTTCAGGAACGTTACTGCCGGCGAGTTCTGCCAGCCGCGTGCCAGGCTCCAGCGTCCGGCTTGACTTGCATCGCCGTCAACCGTACAATTGTTGAGCACATAACCGTAAACCGTTTCGGCTTTGGTGTTCGGGGCGAAGATCACATCACCGTTCGCACGTGCGTTGTTGTAGAATAAGGTATTCTCAAACCAGATGTTTCCGCCGCCGCAGATATAATCGACTGTACCTTCGATACGGCAGTCCTCAAACCAGCCGCGCTGCGTAGCGCCTCCGCTGCTCAGATACGTATCCTGGTTACCCTGGAGGTTCACATGCTTGTAGATGTTTTTGTCACCGCGGTCTTGTACGGCTATACCTACTCCGCTTGCTACGCTGCCCTCGTACGACACATCGCAGCGGATGGCCAGATCCTGCAGGTAAATACCGGCGGCGCGCAGATGCAACGTCTCGGCGTTGTTCATACCGGCTTCCAGCGGATGGTTAACAATCAGCACACCTTCCATCGATTCACCAATCAGGCTGATAGATGCATTGATTTCGGTCAGTGTAGTCGAGCCAAAATCGTATGTGCCGTTGGGCAGGAAGATCTTGTCGCCAGCCTGAGCTGTCTCGAGCAGCAGGAGCAGACCTGCGCCGTCGCCGGCTGTCATCACGTAGTAGTCGGCTGCATTCTTGGCAGGGATCTGAGCTACGTTGAATACCTTCACGCCATGTACATAACCGCCACTGATCGCAAAGGTGAGCGTTGTGGCCTCGCCTGTGTAGCGCACTACGGCTTTGTCGCCGTCCGATGCTACCGGGGTATTGATGGTCTCGCCCACCGTATTGCCGGCTGCATCCGTGCAGACGATAGTGCCTGCATTGCCGTATTGGCACAAGCTGAGTTTAATCACCGCGTTGCCGGCTACCTGAATAGCAATCGTACCGTTGGCGCTGAACTGCCAGCCGTGCTGTGCATCTTTATACGAGCAGTTAGTCATGCTGAACAGCTCATGATCTTCCTGATAGAAATACGGTTGACGCAGGTCGTACTCAAACACAGCACCTACAGTAGCAACCTCAATATCCGTGGCGTGTGCACACAGACTGAGATCCTCATTGAGTTGTGCACCCTCAGGGATCTTCACAGCAGCCTTGTCGGCGGAAGCGAACCATCCGCGGAAGGCTTTGCCTTGAGCAACCGTTACATCGCTTGCACCGTACTTATATACCAATTCCGAACCGCCTTCTACAATCTCGCTACCGATGAGGGTTGTGCCGTCAACATCGTAGTAGCGAACCTCTACCTGAGGCATAAACTCGGTAGCCTCAGCGAAGAAATAGGGCACATAGGTTTGGCTGCCGAACTCGAATGTGAGCGTTGCGGCCTCCTCTACATTGTAGGTCCATGTTACGAACTGGTTGTAGTTCGGCTTCTGCTCGCCACATGCAGCAACATTGCTGATAGTAGTGAGTTCAGCGCCGTCTTTTTTGATCGTGATAGAAGTCTTACTATGCTGGCATGCACCGATGGTGAACTTAACCGGTCCGTCAACAGGTACGGTGATCGTACCGCCGTAGATGCCGTGCTGACCACCATTGTAGTTGGTACCTGCGATGCTTACGCCTGCAGGCAGCTCGCCGCTCTCGGGCAGAATAACCGAATACGGGTTGTCGCGGAACTCAACCTTGAAGTCCTTGAACGAACGTACCTCGGGCTCGCCGCTGATGATACCGTTGAGCACGATGTTGCTCAGTGCGAAGGTCTTGGCGTTACCAAAGCCCGATACGTAGAAGCGTACCGTCACTTTCTGACCGGCATCAGCGGTAACCGTCTCTTCATGACGCAATGCCGGCGAACCGCTCGTATTATTGTCGCGAAGCAGATCTTCCTTTGCTACAGTAGTAATATCCGACTCTACGCCGTTCACGGTGTAACTCCATGAGTACGTAGCATTGTCCGTTCCGGCTTTGATGGCGTCGTACGCGATGCCTGTGAGGCGGAACGTTACGCCTTTCTGCATCAGCACGCTGTACTCAATCAGTACGCTCGGGTCATTGCCTGCATTGGATGTAGCGGGCACGTAGGTAACCATCGTGTTGCCGTTGTTGGCTGCGTAGTTATTTCTCGTGCCAACCGTCAAACCGGTAGCAACGGTCACTTTGGATTGCTTAACAAATGCATCCTTATCCGACGTAATAGCAGCCTCAGCCTCGTTACCTACCAGCCATGCAAACGTAGCCGAGACATCACCCTCAACATGTGCCGGGGCAATAGCCATGACCTCTGTATCTTGGTAATCGGCCTTGCTGGCTTTGGCATGAACCGTATCTTTCGATCCTACATAGAACGATGCCGTGTAGGCCTGGTACGCACCCGCATTGATGGCATAACTGAGCGTGGCACCGGCTTCATTATTGGTGATGGTAACAGGGAAACCGTTCTCCGTATCGCTCCACTCGCCAAACGCGATTTCCGGCTCGGCGCAGAACGGAGTAGCACTACCCGAATAGGTAACCACTATGATAAAGCATACCTGCTTGGTGCTGAACGTAAAGGTAAATGCATTCGCCGGCGTAGCCAATGTCTTCTCGATATGTGTCGGATTCGAATAGTCCTTGAGCGAACTAACCACGTCACTGCACGTTGCGCCATTAAACTCACTCAACACAGCACTCGCATCTGCATTGCTTACTGCATAGAAATCAACTTTCGAGGCAAATTGACCTTCAGGCAGCGTCAGCGTATTCTGCGCGCCATTGGAGTTCTTGAGAGTCGTATAACTCGTTCCCTCATACGTAATGCTACCGTTACCGTTACTCCAGCTTTTACCGGTGTTGCCTGTTATAGCAATCGTAAATCCTTCGGCAGCACTACCTGCTGCACCGGTAATAGAGTTAGCGGAGGTTGCAGCAGCACCGTCCTCGCCTAAGTTCCAACTGACGACAGCGGTCTCCGCCATCATTCCCAAACTGAGCAACAAGCTCAGCGCAAAAAGGATAGTTTTTTTCATGATTATTAAATAATTGTATTCAAATTAGTCAATTATAATGGGCTCTTCGGATGTTCCACCCAATTCCGTGTTGTTTACACCCACATTTTTGTCGCTGCCGCAAAGCATCTTTACAGCCTGCATTTTCATTGATTCCGTGAACGGAGAAATATATACTCGCTTCATAATTTACTATTTAATCTTTAACTATTTATCATTTATCGGGGCATTTGGTTATTTTACCAATTGTCCTTGTGCATTGTACGTTTTGCCATCACGGATGATATACAATTGTCCGTTGCGCAGAACCTTCTGGCTGCTGATTGCCGACTGCTGAATGCTCTCAACTTCCGTTGTAATCTTCGGAGCATCGGCATTTCTTACTCGCAGTATTCTGCGTCCGGGTGCAGGTGCCACAGCTTCTTCCAAAGCCACATCGTCCATATCGACATACGCACGGTACTCGCCGAGTTTCACATGCGATCCCACTTTGCGGAATTCACCTTGGTAGGTTACATAACTGCCTGACGGCACATCCGTGTTGGCAGTGTACGAGCCCTGTACTCCGTTCACTTTGACCGGGGTGTTCTCACGTGCACCGCTGAACTCGCAAACAAGTTTCGTTCCTTCAGGGATATAGAAGTAGGGCTTGCCGGCTTCCAGTGCGCCCTCGTGCTCTTGCAGCACAACTTCCGTTACCACGCTCGCTTCCTCTACCTTATATAGCATCGTATAGAACGTTGCACCGGTATAGGTATCTATCTGATACGGATAGCACAACGTATTAAGGTTCATGTGGCTGTGCGTACGGGCGTAGGCTTGTTTAACAGTGGCTTCTATTGTAAAATCTTTAATGTTCACATATTTGGTTGATACAGTGTTCCATACAAACATCTTGAATGTGATTGTACCGTTTATATTTTGCAAAGCGGCCTCTTCGGAAAGGTCAAAACGACGCTTCATATCAGAATCGGTATATTCAGAACCGACATCCTCCAGCGTTTTCAGCAATTCGCCGTTATTGTAGATTTTCACCTGATAGTGTGTGCTATACATCTCTTTTAGCACATCCGAATTCAATGCTTGCAGCGAAACCAGATAGCCATCCTCAACCTCCAACTCAAAACTGAAATAGCAACGCTCATCCAATGAGGTAACAGATACTTGTGCATCGGCGCTCTCTGGTACTGCACCTTTTTCAAATACGGTGCGGTAGTTATTATCTCCTACATTCACATAGCAATATTGTTGTGTCGTACCATCAAACCATTTGATTTCTCTGGACTTATCTGTCATAACGCTCTGCAAGCCGTAACTCTTGGTAATAGTTACACCGGTTACAGAGGGATTTACCAATATATCATCCGAAACGCGTTTAGCCGTAACCTTATTATCCGAAGATGTAGAGGTCTCTGCGGCAACAGTTCTCTGAATACCGAACACTTTTACCTGATCAGCAGGTGTCTCAGGCTCATCACCCGACGGATCTTCAGGTGTCGGGTCTTCAGGCGTCGGGTCTTCAGGCGTCGACTCAGCGGTGTTAGTTACTGTAAGAGACTTGAGATAAACATTAGCTACACGAATTAGTTTGAATTCTTGCTTTCCGATAGCGTCATCCTCCGCAGGTACTGTCCATTGGAATGTTTTCTCTTCTAAGTTAGCTGTCGGATCCCATGTCCAAGTTGCCTTAACGGTATTATCGATATCGAGTTTAACTCCTCTTCCTGCATCAGAACCGAATGCTGCAAAAGTAGCAGTAAATACAGTTCCTTCTTGTATTGCTTCATTTAGAGTTATAGTTACTTTACATTTGCCTGAGCTTTTAAACGCCAGACCATGTGCTGTGTATACAAGGCGGTCATTGGTTTCTGCATTATTTACCATTGTACCTCCAGTAGAAGTAACAACAGTAGCACCGTCATTGATAGCGTCATCACTTGCTACCTCCTTCGGTGTGAACGAATAACTCTCCGGTGACCATACGGCGAATAATTCGGCATCCGCACTTAATGAATAACTTGCTCCATCCAAATATGCCACCGTACCGGCTGCTGCATTGTCAGAAGACGTTGCCCAGCCAATAAATACATAGTCACTTTTGGTATACGTATTTTTTCGCAATGTTACACTACCTATTCCAACAGTGTTATCCATTGCATCTCCCGAACCACCGTTTTTATTGTAACTCAAAGTATATGCGGATACAAACGTAGCCGACACCGTTACACCCTCGGCAGGCATCGTGAACTGGTTGTTAGTTACCGTTATGGCGGCACTGCTGGTAGCTCCGATTACGCTCCATGCGCTCAACATATAATCGCTACTCGGAGAAGCCGACAGCGTAATGGTCTGCCCATAATTAGCCGTTGAATTTTTATCTGTGGCCGTACCTCCCGCAACACTAACAGTATATGTACCATTAGTCGCTGCACTATGCGTAATTGCATAGTCTATAGCTGCAAATGAGGCACTCACAGTAACATCTTCGGCAGGCATTTCAAATGTCCAAGTACCATCATTATTATCCGTTGCAGTTACTGCACTTTCGCTTACATCACCTGTTACTGTTATGCTTCCGCTTAATTCATATCCGGTATCAGGTGTTACTGTTATGGTTACATCCTCGCCTACCTCTTGTGAAGTCGGACTTGCAGAAATACTGCCATTCGACAAATCCGCAATATTCACATCATAAGCCGTTGTTGACGCTTCTGCATATGTACCTTGGATGGAAACATCTGAGAGCACGAAACTTTTACTTTTCATTTTGCCTCCAAAGAAAATGTAGAGGTCCAAAACATCTCCGGCTTTATAAGTGCCCGCATCATCAAGTGATTTTGAGAATACAGAACTTGCCACTTTTGTGGAAGCAGCTGTTCGGGCTGGAGTTGATATGCTTGTCGCGCCCAAGGAAGTAGAACCTTTCTTGAGCTCAACTTTTGCACACCCATTGCCCGTACCTTTCGTACCTATCCGAGCAGAGAAAAGAGTTGGTGTAAAAGTATAACCATCAGCTATTGTAATGCTGTATTTTACGTATACGCTTTCGCTTATACTAGTATTGTCATCTGTTATGTTACTGGTACCATTCTCATTAATCCTTATCATTTGCCCAGTGTAATCTGTATAGTCTCCAGTTTCTACCGCTCCCCAAGCAATATTATCCGTAAATGTTGCTACAGCATCACTTGGAGTAATAGTGGAATTAGAAGCAGTTCCTACCAGAGAAAGAGCGTTTGTTGCCACCATCGGCCACGTTGCTGTTACACTTTGTGAATACACGCAATTTTCGCTCGCTACATCAGAGTCAACATACGCATCCCCACTATGGATAGCAATCGCTTTTACTGTTGTATTCTCCTCAATAGCAAACGGAGCAGAATACGTCGAACTGCTGCTTGTTGGAGTAGTGCTGCCATCCGTTGTATAATAAATCGTTGCCCCTGCCGGTCCTGTAATTGTCACTGTATTAGCAGTACAACTGATTACTGGTGTATTGGGTTTCCATTTAGTATAGAATGTAGCATCTCCTCCTTTCTTCCATTGGCTGCTACTATTTGTCCATGGTGTTTCATCCACTGTAATATTGGCTTGCAAAGCACCTGCTGCAGTTGCCACTTTAGTAGTACAGTTTGCGGAAGTATAATATCCTTCTACCGAATAGCCGGAATACGTTGGGGCTGTCGGAGTGAAAGAGGTTGCATCTGCTTCTATTGTTCCGCTACCATTTGCACTACCTCCATTCTTATCTAACGTAATAGCATCGCTACTGCTGCCAGTTCCACTGCCACTACCGGCATCAGGAGTTGTAACTTCAATAGAAATTATATTCGGATAAGAACTACTTGCCTCACCGATAAATAAGATACAATTGGTTGAAGTTATTGAGTCAATTGTGGTCGTCGCAGTAACATCAGAACTTTTTGACTGCTGTGTTGTAGTACTAAAAGAAATACTTGCGTTATCAATTGATGTTCCGTGTTTAAGAGCCCATTTGTAACTAGATTTTGCAGAACTATATCCATCAGTAATAGTAATGAAAATAGTACCACTATTAATACCTGTAAGGGGGATAGCAATACAATGATTATTATCAGCATTTTTTCCTCCAAAGCCAAGACCATTCGTAGCATCAATAGACATTACATATCCTTTTTTGGCATAAAGTCTTTCTCCGTTAGCCAAGTCTTGTTGAAGATTTTTATTTTCCGTTTTCCCATCCAATGTCACCGGTGTATACGACGTATATGTCGCCGAATAAATTGTCACAGGATCCGTTCCCCACATCTGTCCGGAACAGAGAATTGCCACAAATAGGCAAGAAAGAAATTTGAAAGTTTTTTTCATGATATTTTGAATAATTTATTAGTTGCCACGGGACTGCTATTTTATATACTATAAAAAAGCGCTGCAAAATTACAAAAAAATCCGCACTTTTGTGTGGAAAAAATCGCCAAATATGTGGAATTCCACATCACTGACAGAATTCTCTCCCCTATTTGCTCGCAACTTCCGTCTGTGATTTTCAAATTCTGTGCTTTCTCCATTGAGCACAAAACACACTTTTGTGCTTTCTGCATTGAGCACGAAACGGTCAAAATTAAGTAAAGAATCTTGTTAGTCAAAAATAATCAAAAATTATCCCAAAACCCAATGATTTTTGTTAATTTTGGGCAATTTTGGACAAATAGAAATCCTCCGAAAACAAATCAGGCGGCTCTGAGTGAGCCGCCCGAATTGGTAATTGTTGCAAATTATTGCAAAGAGCAATCAGAATACTACTTTACTTCCGCACCTTGTGCGGTGTAGGTCTTACCGTCGCGAATAATAAAGAGTTGACCGTTGCGAACTACCTTCGTGGCTTGGATGATGGCATTGGCATTATCGATAGCCGTCGGCTTGTCGGTGTAGTTGACAGCAGCAGAGGCTATGCCGAGACCACCGAAGCAGTTGGCGGCTTTGACGCTATAAGCACCACTGGCCGTAACGGCAAAGCTGTTCGTTGCCACATTGGTAAGATATGCGCCATCCTTAAGCACCACATAGCACAGGGCATCATCGGCAGCATCCCAGGTGAGGTTACCATCCACACTGACAGCTACGTTGGCGGGTGCGCTGAGCAATGCTGCCTGTGCGGCTGCGTCCCATGCATCCTCGCCACCGAGCACGCTGCGAACGCTAAAGGAGGCAGCCTCGTCATCGGTGAGAACAGGCACGTAGGTGTTGGTAGATGTCGGTGAGTTCTGACGAGCGGAGAGGTCGATAGCAGCACCCTCAGCGTCGCGTGTGTCGTACTCATAGAAGTGGGTTGGCAGGTTGCCCATGCTTGTCCATCCGGCAGCGGCAGCCTGTACCTCCATCGTGGTGTGGAGGAAATACGTGCGCGGCTCGTTCTGCCACGGGCGACCGAGGAAGTAACTACCGGCATTGCTTGCTGCAGCCGCAGCATCTACACCCTTGATAGTGCACTCGTCGAAGACGTAGCCCCACTGTTGGGTAGCATTGGTAGAAGGCGCAACGATCACGTTGCCTCCGCGATCCTCGAGCACGAGCTCGGTGTGGTAGTAGTAGTTGTCACCGCCACCGCAGATGAAATCGACCGTACCGTGGATTGCGCAGTCCTCGTGATACATGCGATGACCGGTTACCTGGGTATCCTGATTGGACAACAAACGAACGTTTTTCATAATCGTCTTGTCGCCGCCGTAGATAGCTACCGATACGCCACGGAACTCACCCGTTCCGTAGTCGAAGTCGTTGCGGATGGTCAGGTCTTGCAGGTAGAAGCCTTGTCCGTAACGCAGGTTCAGAACAGGGTTGCTGATGCCGGTACTGTAGCCGTGGAGGATTACGCCGTCGCGGCTCTCGCCGATGAGCGATACGTTGTTGGCATTGAGCCAACGTACGGTCTGGTAGTTGTCACCGTCCTTTACCTCACCCAGGTCATAGTCGCCGTTCTTGATGAAGATGGTCTTGCGCGCAGCCGACTTGTTGCTTGTCGGATTAGAGGCCTGAACGGCTTCCAATGCGGCATCCAGTTCGCTGACCGTGCTTACCACGTAGTCATATACAGCCGGTGTAACAGCCGCTTTAGCGGGCACGTTCACCGCCACTTCGATAGCAGCATCGGTCACGTTGCCATACGTATCCTCCACTGCGCCGGCAGCGATAGTGAGGGTGTAATCGGTACTATAGCTCAGATCCCACGCATTGAACAGCAGCGCACTGCCTCCGCCCTTGGCGATCACCGATTGAGTGCCGATAGTGGCCGTCACATCACCGGCTATCTCACGGTCGAAGCTGACGAGGATAGCGGCATCGTTGTCGGAGATGACCACATTCTCGCCGGTCTTAACCGGTGCGGTGGTCGGCACTTCTTTGACTGTTGTCAGTTCGATCCAGCCCATCGGCTGTGCACTCTTGAGCATGGTGAAAACGATAGGTTGTCCGGCTGTATGGTTAGCTATATTCACCACCAGGTCGAATGCTTCGCCTTCGTACTGGCGGTTGCTTGCATCCGAACCTATTACATTGCATACGCAGGTGCGCTTGGTAGGCAGATAGGTGGTTGCCCCTTCGGATGTACCAGTCTTGAGATGGCAGTTGCCACCGCTGTAGTTAGCGTGGAAATTACGGATGATAAACTGCTTAACCACGATGTCAGCGGGGACAGAGATGGTGTACGGTGCATCAGTGTTGGCATCGAACTTGAAGTCTGCGCCGCCGCTGGAACCGATACCGGTAGTAGTGAACGTATATACGCCGTTTGTCCACACATTATCGGCTACGCTGCCTTCGTTGTGCTTGATAGCCACTGCCACCTCATCACCCGCAGGCTCATATACATACAGGTTGCTGATGATGAGCTTGAACGTACGGTCGGCCTTGGTGAAGGTGTACGTACGTGACGCGCCCGTTCCACTAACCAGACCCGTCTCGTCGGCACCCTCGCTAAACGATGCTACGACTACAGGAACGGTGGTATAGATGTTTTCTGCCTCCCAGGTGGCGGTGTAATCCTCTGCCGCCATGTTGATTTCTGCCGGGAAACTAATCGACTCGCCGTCCACCTTGATGCCGGTAATAGCCACACC
>Ga0265299_10005858_pt1 | contig 11339 bp, 12 predicted proteins | sample AusTroGonzalo_MG_4_FD_193485 | JGI IMG/M metagenome (GOLD analysis project Ga0265299, IMG submission 193485) | Bovine rumen microbial communities from tropical cattle in Woodstock, Queensland, Australia - Gonzalo_02 | ecosystem: Host-associated > Mammals > Digestive system > Stomach > Rumen ...
ATTTTCAGTTGGGAATAATTTGTTGACTTTTGTAATATGTGCAGTGTTATCTTTTTCGTTATGCTATACGGAACCTGCTGTATCGATTTTAGCCAGCCAGGTCGAAGAACTTACCAATGGTAATATCCGTTCAAAATTGGTATTGTTTTCTATTGCATTATCATTTATGATCGCAGTAATATTGTCTGTATTAAAAGTATTGTTTAACCTCAGAGTATTTACAATAATTATTATTGGCTATGCAATTGTATTTGTGCTCATGATATTTTGTTCTAAAACTTTTACTTCTATCGCATTTGATTCGGGAGGTGTGGCGTCAGGTCCAATGACATCATCATTTATTATGCCATTATTGCTCGGGTTGGCAGGCGTAGGTAATGAAATGGCTGGGTTTGGTGTGTTGGCATTTGTGGCAATGACGCCAATAATTGTCATGGAAACTCTAGGTGTGGTGTATGAAATACAAATAAAGAAGAAGATGGACAAAGAGCGTCGTAGGAGAAAAGCTCTGGCAAAGAGTGAAGATGAGTTATCTAATATGCGTGATATGGAAATAAGATACTTGCAATTGATGGAGGCCGAGAAAAGATGAGAGATAAGAAGAATCAAAAAAATAAAGTATACAATATAAGTGATGTAGATAAGCTTAATTTGGCAGTATTTATCTTAAAGAAGGAATTGGAAAAAGGGGTGTCAATCAAGATAAACGAACTGGGCGGGCGTGTATGTTCATCTATGCGTGCGCAAGGTGGGTTTTCGGTCAGTAGGTTATTCGAGGTGTTTTCCAATATTAAGAGTGAATATGTAGTGACGTTTTCACTTGCTCGAGCCGAAGATGTGGCTAATATTATTGAGGCTGTTGCGGTTGAATTTAATCTTGATGTGGAAGGCAATGGTAAGGCATTTGCTGTAGATATTGATGGATACCTAGGCGCGAAAGGGCCATTTTTAAAGTAAAGGAGATGTGTTATGGCAAAAAATGTAAATAAAAAAGAAGATGATATTTTGTTAGACGAAACATATAAATGTGTGGTGGCTATCGTCTCTCGCGGATATGCTAGAGAAGTGGTCAGGTCATCTCGTGAAGCTGGGGCTCGTGGTGCTGTAATTCTTCAAGGTCGAGGCGTTGGGCAGAGTGAAAGAAAATTCTTTGGTACAGAGATTGAGCCAGAAAACGAAGTTGTTATGATTATAACGCAGGAGCAGATTGCAGTGCCAGTTATGAAGGCAATATACGCTGCTGTAGACTATAAGGGGCCAGGTAGAGGACTCGTATTTGCATTGCCGATTAGTTATGTTTCTGGTATGATAAATGCCAAGCAATTATTTGACGAAGATTAGTGTAATGGATAGTTTCGATGAAATAAATATTTATGTATTGACAAATTGGACAAGTTGTGATATAATCACATTACTTGAAATAAGGAGATATTATCATGTTTAGATTAATTAATAACAACAGCAATAATGAACTTAATAACGCATTTGATATGGGTTTCATTTTTGTTGTTGAAAAAATCTAGACAAAGTAAATTATATATTCGACACTCTCTTGGAATCCAAGAGGGTGTTTTTTTTACATACACCCTCAAAAAAGAGGGTGTTCTTATTTCAAGAAAAAATATTTGGAGGAAGGTTATGAAAAAAATTAATGCCGTGGCTGGCGAAGAAGATAATAATATGCGTTTAAGGAGAGTTTTTAGATAGGTTTTAGACTCCTTAAATTAGAAAATGTAAAAGCTATCAAAATATAAAATTTAAGGAGAAAAATATGAAATTTGTAAAAGAAAAGTATGTGCAACTTAGCATATTAGAAAAACAAAAATATATTAAATTAATAAAAGATAAGTTTGAGAGGAGATTGGCAAAAGAATTAGATCTTACTAGAGTATCTGCGCCACTTTTGGTTACAAAAGAGAGTGGCTTGCAAGACGATCTAAGTGGCGTAGAAAGAAAAGTCTCTTTTGATATTCAAAAGGACGGGAAAGAATTGGAGATTGTGCAATCATTAGCAAAATGGAAAAGATTTGCTTTGAAAAAGTATGGTTTTGATGTGCACAAAGGACTGTATACAGATATGACAGCAATTAGACGAGATGATAAAATGGATGAAACTCATTCTATTTATGTTGATCAATGGGATTGGGAAAAAGTAATCACTAGAAAAGATAGAACGATAGACTATTTAAAGAAAACTGTGAGAAAGATAGCAAAAGCCATATTCACAACTAGCGAATTGCTAAAGAGGAGCGGAATATCATTTGTGGATGTTTGTCCAGATGTATATTTCATCAGCAGTCAAGAACTTTTAGATATGTATCCAGATAAAACTGACAAAGAGCGAGAATATCTAATTACAAAAAAATATAAGACCGTGTTTGTAATTGGAATAGGTGGAGCGCTAAGCGATGGTAAACCTCATGATTTGCGTGCTCCTGATTATGATGATTGGAGTCTTGATGGAGACTTGTTGTGTTATCACGAGGTGTTAGATATGGCACTCGAAATCTCTAGTATGGGTATTAGGGTGGACAAGGATTCGCTTATGGACCAACTAATGCTGTCAGGGAAAGAAGAAAGATTGGCATACGCGTATCATCAGGCAATATTAAAAGAAGAATTGCCATTGACCATCGGTGGTGGTATTGGTCAGAGTAGATTATGTATGTTACTACTAGGTAGGGCGCACATAGGAGAGGTTCAATCTAGTTACTGGGACAAAGAGACTATACGCCAATGTAAAAAAGAAAAGATTGAGTTATTATAAAGAGGTGAAAGTATGGATAAAGAATTAAAAACATTGTACGAAACGCGAAAACAATTAGATGAAAAAATGAAATCATTAGATTTAGAAATTGTGCAAAAAACACGGCAAATATTGCAAAGTACTAGAAGTCGTCTATCTGTAGAATTGGCTGATTTTCGCGTCAGCCCAACATCTGAAAAAGCACAGTTATTAATGTCTGAATTTATGCAATTGAAGGCTATTCGAGCAGAGTTTTGTACCATGAGCGAATTTGAAAGTGAAGAGCTAGAAGATAGTATTGAAACGTCAGATGAAAAAGTCGGAATAATGCTAGAAAAACTATTTGACATTCTGTCAAAATATTACGTAGAGAGGGGAGGTGTTGATGGTTTGAGAGAGTTACTTAGAGAACGTGGTGTACAGTCAAAAGTGGAGTATGAGAAAAAAAAAGAAGCATTAAAACAGGCCATAGCGACAGGCGTAGTAATGTTTAAGGGACAATATGTGTTGGGTGGATATGATCAGATTCTACTCAAACTTATAGAAATATATGCAAAAAAAGACTTTGCGGATAAACCACAAGGACAAACTGCAATATATAGAAGTCCGGATTTTAAGGATGCGCTATTAAGTATCGCCGTGGGGGAATTTGGAGATGCTATTCAATTTCTTTATGCTGGCGAAAAGTTTGAACACGAGTGTTTTATTTACACACAACTTGCCGGTTATCATGATGATATATACCGCAAACAAGAATTAGGCTTACAGATGGAATAATTTTTGTATTATTATTGCACAGTTACGAAAACAGGGTGTTTGTTATGTGCTTTAAAATTACATGTGAAAATAGTTGCACCATACTACGATTCGATAGATTTTAATTTTAAAACTAAAAGGTAGGATTAATCCTACCTTTTTATGCATTTTAATATTTCTGTAAGTATCAATTGTGTGCTGTCTGGCAGATGGGCTTTTTTTAGTTTTGATTTGTATTGATTATAGTTTGTTTCTATTTCTGCTATCGATTGCATGAGGGTTGTGGGAGATAATGTGTCTTGTGATAATACCTTTGCGTATCCTCGTTCTTCGAAGTATTTCGCATTGTCGATTTGGTCGCCGCGAGAATTACCCTTTGGCAGTGGTATTAGAATCGAAGGAATACCAAAATTAAGAAGTTCAAATATTGTGTTGCTACCAGCTCTAGATATGACGATATGTGATTGCTCAAAAATAGATAATATACTATCAGTAAATTCGATTTGCATGTAACCATCTCTTTTATTATTAACACTATTGCCACGGCCAGTAATGTGGATGATGTTATATTTTTTGCATAAGTCCTCTAGAGATTGATGCACTATTGAATTTAGAGCCTTTGCGCCCGAACTGCCCCCGGTTATGGTAATTATGGGCTTGTGACTGTCAAAATGTGATATAAATCCGTATTTATTATAGCGTATTGGTGAACCAGTATATATGCCGTTTTTGAGCATGGAAGCGGTTTTTTCAAAGGTTGTGCAGACAACTTTTGCGTAGCGAGAGGCTATCTTGTTTGCCAATCCAATAGAAAGGTCTGACTCATGTATAACAATGGGGATATGTAATTTGTGTCCGGCTATTACTGTGGGAAGACTGACAAATCCACCTTTTGAAAAAATAACATCTGGCTTTTCTGTTTTTAATATATGTTTTGCCTCTTTAATCGCTCTAATTAATTTGAAGGGGATGGTAATGTTCTTGAAAAAATGTTTTCGAACAAATTTCGTTGTGGTTGTGGAGTAATATTTAATATTTTCTGCGGTAATAATATTTTTTTCTATGCCAGTTTTTGAACCTATATATATGATACTATTGAAATGTTTTTTTAATTCTGGCAGTAAGGCAAGATGAGGGGTTACGTGGCCGGCAGTTCCACCACCAGTTAGTGCAATTTTCATAAATTCTCCTTTATATATTGTATGAAATAAAATAAGTGCTTATGCGACAAAATTTGCAATAGTGGGGCAAAATCGTTTGTGTAAGCGATTTTTATGTGCTATAATCAACCATAGACAAACATTTTGGAGAGTGATTTATGGCAAATAAGACTTACAACGCGAAAGATATTCAGGTGCTAGAGGGATTGGATGCAGTGCGTTTGCGTCCTGGTATGTATATCGGTACTACTGGGCCGAAGGGGTTGCATCATTTGATTTGGGAAATTGTAGATAATGCAATTGACGAGGCGTCTAATGGATATTGCAATAAGATAGTAGTTACTTTGAGGAAAGATGGTGCCATTTCTGTAGAAGATAATGGTCGTGGTATTCCAGTAGATATTCACCCAGTATTAAAGGTCAGTGGTGCAGAGGTTGTGTTCACACAATTGCATGCGGGCGGTAAATTTAACAACGATAATTATGCATACTCAGGTGGTTTGCATGGTGTAGGTGCATCTGTTGTAAATGCGCTATCTAGGTGGTTGATTGTCGAGATAAACAAGGATGGTAAAAAATATTACCAAAAATTTACTGCAGTGAAACTTGATAATGGTAAAATTCGTGGTGGCGTGCCTGAAGAACATTTAAAAGAAGTTGGAAAAACTAAGGAGCATGGCACAACAGTAACATTTATGCCTGATGATAGAATATTTGAAACAATTGAATTTCAGGCTGATGTGATAACAAAAAGGCTCAGGGAATTAGCATTTTTGAATAAAGGCATAGAGATTGTGTTTAACAATGAAAGAGATGAGCTTGAGGCTGACCAAAGACAGAAGGTGTATAAGTTTGAGGGCGGTCTCGTAGACTTTGTAAAATATTTAAATGATGCTAAAAATGTACTAATAGATAAGCCAATATATATCGAGGGTGAAAAAGATGGTGTAGTAGTCGCTCTAGCAATGCAACAGACCGATGGTTATACTGAAAGTGTGTTCTCGTATGTAAATAACATTCCGACTAGCGAAGGTGGTACGCACGAGACTGGATTTAAGACAGGTATTACTAAAGTATTTAATGATATTGCTCGTAAAAATAATATGCTTAAAGATAAAGATCCTAATCTGATGGGCGAGGATTTTCGTGAAGGGTTGACTGCCGTGTTGACGGTAAAAATGAAAAACGTGCAATTCGAAGGGCAAACAAAAAACAAACTTGGCAATCCTGAAGCAAAAAATGCAGTAGAAGCGGTGGTAATAGAGGGATTGTTAAACTATGTATCTGTTAGCAAAAATAATAAGAATTTGACATCAATAATAGAGAAGGCTATATCTGCAGCAAAGGTGCGAGAGGCTGCGCGAAAAGCAAAGGAAATAACTAGACAAAAGAACGCGCTAGATGGTGCGAATCTGGTTGGCAAATTAGCATCCTGCACTGGTAAGAAGGCGGAACTGAATGAATTGTTTATTGTTGAGGGAGACTCGGCAGGTGGTTCTGCAAAACAGGCGAGAGATAGACACTTTCAGGCAATACTGCCACTGAGAGGCAAACCTTTAAATGCTGAGAAAAAGAGAATAGATCAGGTATTGCTGAACGAGGAAATACGAACGATAATTACAGCACTAGGTGCGGGAATTGGAGAGGATTTTAATCCAGACAATTTGAAATTTCATAAAGTTATCATTTTGGCAGATGCTGACCAAGATGGTGCACACATACGCGCGATATTGTTGACATTCTTCTTTAGATATATGAAAGATTTAATTCAAGATGGACATGTGTTTATAGGGCTTCCACCATTGTATAGGGTGGCGAAGCGTGACACTATAGAATATGTTTACTCGGATGCGGAGCTTCCAGAGGTTGTAAAGAGAGTTGGCAAAGGTTATACATTGCAACGATACAAGGGGCTTGGCGAAATGGATCCAGAACAGCTGTGGTCAACTACAATGGATCCAAAAGTTAGAACATTGGTTCAAGTGACACTTGAAGATGCTGCTGAAGCGGAAAAATTAATTACGACACTGATGGGTGATAATATTGAAGCGAGAAAGCAATATATATCTGAAAATGCTAATTTTAACAAAGTGGATCATGTGGCAGAAAAATACTTAAAGAAATAAAATAAAAGAGATGTGATTAATTCACATCTCTTTTTTGTTGCACAAAAATATTATATATAAGGTCGGCACGCTGATCAATTGAAAAAATATCATTTTGTATAGCATTTAACAATTTTATATCTCTATTTGAAAAAATAATATTACAATTTCCATTTTTTAAATATTTTAACATATTTTTATCTACAATTTGCAATATTTTGCAATATGGCTGTGATATTTTGCAGTTTTTCATTAAATCCTTTGTTATGCCAAAATTGTGGTTTAATATAATATGTCTTATTCGGTTGTGTGTATATCTTTTGGATTTTAATTCTTCAATAAAAGCAGGGAGATCTGTTTGCTTTGTCTTTAGCATTTTGTACTCAATTCCTTCATTTACATCAAAAGTATTGTGTAAGTCTTCTAATTTTGCTGAACGAATATTATAGAGTAGGGCGTTGTCTAGCGCAGTTGTTTTATTTGTGTTAATAATATCGTTATACACGTAGTTAGGTACCGTGTTTTTAATTTTCTTTATGTTTCCTATTTTTATCATTGAACGTATAGCTGATGCTGATGAATATTCTGATATTGTATCTGAGTTGTATTCTTCACCAATTCTCGGTATGGTTATTGGAATTATTTCGCTATTATATTGATATAATGCTTTCAGATATTCTACACCAAGTTTATTGTTTGGTTTGTCTAATATTTCTAAAATATCTTCTGGTTTTTTATCGATATTTTTTATACTTTGCATAATGGCGGCTGGATATGATTTGCCTGTTTTTAATGCAATTTTTAAGTGTTTATCAATTAATTTTGCATTATTTAACAAAAATTTTGATACATTTTGCAATTTTTCAATATCTCCGCATTCACTACCAAATACTAAATATTTAACGTGGCTAAGATTGTTTAATATTCTTACTGCACCGCTAGCAAATATTTCAGCACTGCCTATCGAGTATATTGTTGGAAGTTCCAATACCACATCTGCTCCTGATAATATTGCATGTTTTGCACGTATTTGTTTGTCTAATATTGCCAATTCTCCGCGCTGAGTAAAATTGCCAGTCATTAGGCAAATCACGGGCAAATTTGTAAGTTCTTTCGCTTTTTTTATTAGATAGGCATGACCATTGTGGAGAGGGTTAAATTCACATATTATGGCACAAAATTCCATATTGACACCAATTTCCTTTTGTTTTTTTTTCATTTAGTATATAATGATTATATATCATTTAAATTTTTTTTGCAAGTGGAGGGGGGTATGAGCCTTAGAGGAGATTTATTGTTTCGAGCGAAAAAATTAAAAAAGTTAATTGCTTTACCTGAAAGTGTGGAGCCTCGTATTTTGTCTGCTATAGATAAAATGCTGGTGGCAACGAATCTTAGATTTTTTGTTTTTGGTGAGCAAGACTTTTTTAAAAGAGCATTGAAAAACTATGATGAAAAGCGAATAGTAGTTTGTGATATGCAGGATAAAATAAAGAATGAGAAACTTGCTGAGTATCTCTATGAATTGCGTAAAAATAAAGGAATGACAATAGATATTGCTCGTGAGCAGATTAAAAATCCAATGATTTATTCGACTATATTGTTAAATATTGGCGAAATTGATGGAATAACTTGTGGGGCTATCACGTCTACTGCGGATGTGCTCAGACCTTTGTTTCAGATTGTAAAGACGAAACCGGGTATTACATCTGCATCTAGTGCGATTATGTTTGATGTGCCAAAGTCGCATAAGTATGGTGATCGTGGACCTATTTTATTTGCCGATTGTTCAGTTATGCCGTATCCTAACAGTGAAAACCTTAAGGACATTGCATTAGCATCTTGTGAGACATATAAAAAACTTGCGGGAGGCAAACCTGTAGTAGCCTTTTTGTCATATTCCACTAAGAGTGGCGAAGAACAAAAAGATGAGAGCATTGTTCGTATAAAGGAAGCGATTAAGATGGTGAAGAAATTGGCGCCAGGTCTGGATGTGGATGGTGAAATGCAACTTGATGCTGCACTAGATCGTGATGTTGCTAAGGTAAAGTGCCCACGCAGTAAAGTTGCGGGTAGAGCCAATGTATTTATTTTCCCAGATATAAATGCTGCAAATATTGCGTATAAGACGGCATCTAGATTGGCGGGTTTTGATACCGTAGGTGTGATTTTGCAAGGGGTAAATAGACCAGCAAATGATTTATCGCGTGGTGCAGATGTTGATGAAATTTGTTCTATGATATGTGTTACGGCTTTATCGTAAAAATTTTTAAATCTGCTTGAAAAATTGTTTAAGTTGTGTATAATAAAAATGAATTGGAGGTATTATGAAAATATTAGTTATAAATGCAGGCAGTTCCACAATGAAATATCAACTTATAGATATGAAAGATGAAAGTGTAATTGCTAAAGGTAATTGCGAGAGAATAGGTATAGACGGGTTCAATGAGTACAAGGCGCATGGTAATAAATGGAAGAGGGATGTAGCTTTACCTACACACAAAGAAGCCATCGAAGATATTTTGAAGGTGTTAGTTGATGAGAATATTGGTGTTATAAAATCTGTTGATGAAATAGATGCAGTAGGTCATCGTATAGTGCAAGGTGCAGAGGTATTTAATAAATCTGAAATGGTGACTGAGGATGTTATACAAAAGATTGCAGATTTGACGCCACTTGCTCCTTTGCATCAACCAGGACATGTGGCAGGTATTCGCGGGTGTGTAGCCGCAATGCCAAATACTCCACAAGTTGTTGTGTTTGATACTGTATTCCACACATCTTCAATGCCAGATTATGCATATAGATATGCTGTGCCAGAGCAGGCATACAAAGAGTGGGGCATCCGTAAATATGGTTTCCATGGCACTAGTCATAAGTTTGTAAATAGTGAATTAGAGAGAATTCTAGGCAAAAAGGGTAAATATATAATTTGTCACATAGGTTCAGGAGCATCAGTTTCTGCAGTTAAGGATGGTAAATGTCAAGATACTTCAATGGGCTTTACTCCGCTTGAAGGTCTAATCATGGGCACCCGAAGTGGTGACATAGACCCTACAGTATTGCAGAGAATAATGACTAAGACGGGCAAGAGCATTGATGATATGATTAATTATCTTAATAAAGAATGTGGATTGCTTGCACTGTCAGGAGGTAAGAGTGATGTACGAGATGTCGAGGCGGCATATCTCACGGGTGATGATAAAGCGACGCTAGCACTTAAAGCCTATACATATAGGATTAAGAAATACATTGGCTCATACATGGCAGTGCTAAATGGTGCTGATGCTATTGCGTTTACTGCTGGGGTTGGTGAAAATGGTCCAATCGAAAGACAGATGATATGTGAAGATTTAGATAATCTCGGTATAGTAATTGACAAAGAAAAGAATATGAATGCACCACGTGGTGAAATTGCGGATATCACTGGTGAAAATTCAAAAGTGAAGATTTTGGTGGTGCCAACGAACGAAGAAATAATGATTGCTAGAGAAACAAAGGATTTAGTGAAGCATTCTAAATAAAAAAACAAGGGGAGCCGTTGCTCTCCTTTTTTTGCATGATAAAAGCCTCGCATTTTGCGAGGCTGATTTCTAAAATCATATATTGTCTAGTTGGCTTTTTTGGCTTTTGCAGTCTTATCTTCCACAGCAACTTCTTGTCTGCCATCGTAGTATCCACAACTTGGGCATACTTGGTGGCTAACTTTCATCTCGTGGCATTTAGGACATTCTGCAAGTGTCACTTTACCTGCTTTCCAATTTGCAACTCTGCTTCTTCCTTTTGATTTTGAAATCTTTCTCTTTGGAACTGCCATAATAACCTCCTAGTTTAATTTGTCTTTTATTTCCGCAAACGGATTTTTTGGATTAATTTGTTTTTCTTCACAATCGCATGGACTATAATTGCGATTATTTCCGCAGGTAGGGCATATGCCTGCACAATCAGGCTTACATAGGACACTACTTGGGATGTTGAGAACTATCTGTTCGTCTATTATGTGATCGAGCGTAAGCGTATTATTCTCATAACTATAATGATCTTCGCTATTTTCGGGTAAAATATCATCATTGTATTCAAAATAATAATTCTTCTCAAAACTGTCGCCACATCTATCACAGAACCATCGCATTGGTAAGTTTACCTTCATATTTAGAGAAATGCTGTCGTCTTCATTCAAGACATATGAACCGGTAACTTTCGCAGAATCAGTAGGTGTGTGATAGCAAAAAGATAGAAGGTCAGCAGGCGGATTATATACGAATTCGAAGTGTGTTTTTTCGCCGACATCTTGAGATTTGTTTATAATCAGATCCATACTTTCCCCCAAACTCACGAGGTATTATACAATAACTGCACTAGATTGTCAATCAATTTTTTTATTTTGGCATATTTTATTTTGATTGCATACGATTTATGTGTTTCACATAAACTATGAATATATGTGGAATCTTACGATTATTGATGATGATATAAATAGTTCGAAACTGAATTTTCTTTACGATAACATTGCTGATGAAATTGTTCGTATTGGTGGTATGATAGAACTTTCTTCTGAAAAACATGCTGTAT
>Ga0265299_10005859_pt1 | contig 11338 bp, 12 predicted proteins | sample AusTroGonzalo_MG_4_FD_193485 | JGI IMG/M metagenome (GOLD analysis project Ga0265299, IMG submission 193485) | Bovine rumen microbial communities from tropical cattle in Woodstock, Queensland, Australia - Gonzalo_02 | ecosystem: Host-associated > Mammals > Digestive system > Stomach > Rumen ...
GGCAACCATGCCTGAAATGCGGGCGGCCACTGGAAAAAATCACCGTCGGCGGCAGAAGCAGCTGCTTCTGCCCCGCCTGTCAAAGGAAACGCATCCACTGACGATTGCGTACGATTCTAATCGAAAATCCACCGGGGCGGCGGTCATCCGTTCATTTTCAAGAGAGCCTCTTTGCCGCTCATGCCGACGGCAACGCCCAACGCAGCGGCGGCCGCTGAAACGGCTTTCACTTCGGCTTTCAGCATGTCGTCGTAGTTTTTGACGCCGCTGACAATTGCCAAGGCGTCGCCAGTCTTATCCGCCGTTGCGACAGATAGATAGCCGCATCCGAGCAGACCTTTTTTGCCACGGATCATCAACACCACGCTATGTTCCGTCGGAAACGCCACGGCGTCAAGCATTTGACCATTAATCGTCACAGTATCCATTGGTTCAACTCCTGTAGGAAACTTACGTCTGAAAATTATTCCGCCTATATTTTACAGGCGAATCTCATAAAATCAAGTCTATTGTTTTGGTCAATATGAAGCGATGTATAGCTCTCACATGTTCTTTCCAATAGTGTGATAAAGACGGAATCACACAAATAGGCCTCCACACGCATCAAAAAAAAGACAACTATTTAAATAGTGTTTACTTGACATATTGTATTTTCACTGTATTTTATGTTTGTATTCTTCATAATCACTACTTTTGTAGTAGTCTTAATCGACAAAATAAACATCCAGCCAACGGCATGGGATGCCAAAGCAAAATACAGGGACATGAGACGAATGCAGACAAGCCAAACATTATTTGACACGGTTGGGAATACTCCTCTATTGCGTCTTACTACCATAGATAAAGAATTGGACGGTATTGAACTTTATGCGAAGGCGGAGTATTTCAATCCGACGGGTTCCGTGAAAGACCGCGCAGCTAAAGCGATGATTCTTGACGGAATCAAACGTGGTTTGCTGACGCATGACAAGACGATCATTGACGCGACGAGCGGAAACACCGGGATTGCGTATGCGGCGTTGGGAGCGGCATTGGGATATAAAGTCGCATTATGCCTTCCCGCAAATGCAACGGCGGAGCGCAAGAAACTGATGAAGCTCTACGGCGCAGAAATCATCGAGACGGATCCTTTGGAGAGTTCGGACGGCGCATACAATGAATGCCGTAGGCTGGTCGCCGAACATCCTGAAAAGTACTTTTATCCAGACCAATACAACAATGACGCGAACTGGAAGGCTCATTTTGAAGGCACTGCGGTTGAAATCTGGAAGCAGACGGAACAGCTTGTGACGCATTTCGTGGCTGGGACTGGTACATCTGGAACGTTCATGGGAACAAGCCGCGGATTGAAACACTTGAATCCGCAAGTGAAAGCCGTTCTGATGCAACCGGATTCACCGTTTCATGGATTGGAAGGAATGAAACACATGGCATCAACCATCCATCCGGGCTTCTTCGACGAATCAATTGCGGATATCAAACTGGAAGTTTCGACAGAGGAAGCATATGCAATGACTCGTCGGTTGGCACATGAAGAGGCACTTCTAGTCGGCATCAGTTCGGGAGCAAACGTCGCGGCCGCGCTGAAACTTGCGAAGACATTGCCATCGGGTTCCGTAGTGGTCACGATTCTTTGTGACAACGGCAACCGTTATCTCTCTTCAGATTTCTGGGAGGAAGCATGATGCTGAAACTGACACGACAAATCGAAACAGACATCCGAAAAGCGGGAGCAGACGCCTATCCGAACGAATGCTGCGGCATCCTGTTTGGAAGCGAAGACGGCGACGACCACATCGTCAAGTCGTTGAAACCCATTGAGAATGCGCGTGAAAGCGGCGAGCAGTACCATCGCTTTCTGATCACGGCAGAAGACATGATGCAAGCGGAGCTGGAGGCACGACGGCTTGGATTGGAAATTATCGGATTCTACCATTCGCATCCAGACCATCCCGCAAAGCCATCGGACTACGACCGAGAGCATGCGTTACCGTTTTATTCCTATATTATCCTACGCGTAGCGGAAGGCAAGCCAGAACTGATGACCAGTTGGCGACTGCAACTCAGCCGTGAAGCTTTTGACAGCGAACCATTTGAAATTGAACCATAAATACAAGGAGGCTTAACATGAGCGTAACGATTCTAATCCCAACCGCATTGAGATCTTTTGTGGACCGTAAATCCGATATCGAAGTGGAAGGCTCCACCGTCGGCGAAACTCTTGGTAATCTCGCCGCACAGTATCCTGATTTGAAACATCAGATTTACGAAGACGATGTGAAATTGCGTGGATTCGTGAATGTCTTTGTTGACGGAACGAACATCAAGAAACTGAACGGGCTCGACACGAAAGTCGCGCAAGGTGCGACTATCATGCTCGTTCCAGCCATTGCAGGAGGATGCTGAAACATGAGCGAAGGTATATCAAGTGTAGTTCCGGAAGAACGGTGGAAGGAATTAGAGCATGACGATCTGACGCGTTACAGTCGCCAGCTTCTTCTATCCGAAGTCGGAATTGAAGGTCAACGCAAACTCAAGGGAGCGAAGGTTTTGATTGTCGGCACAGGTGGTTTGGGCGCACCTCTTGCGCTCTATCTGGCTGCGGCCGGCGTAGGGACTCTCGGTCTCGTTGATTTCGACAATGTCGATATTTCGAATCTCCACCGCCAGATCATCCACGGCACACGCGATGTTGACCGTCCAAAAGTCGCATCCGCGCGTGACCGTATTCGTGCGTTGAATCCGTTGGTCAACGTGGTCACCTACAACGAACCGCTGAACAGCGAGAACGCATTGGACATCATTCGAGAGTATGATGTGGTAGCGGATGGAACAGACAACTATCCGACACGCTATCTCGTAAATGACGCATGCGTCCTGCTCGGCAAGCCGAACGTGTATGGCTCGGTGTTCCAGTTTGAGGGACAGGTCAGCGTATTCTACGCAAAGCACGGCCCGTGCTACCGTTGCTTGTACCGCGAGCCGCCACCGCCGGGTCTGGTACCATCCTGTGCGGAAGGCGGCGTTCTGGGCGTTCTGCCAGGCGTCGTCGGAATGCTTCAGGCTACGGAAGTCATCAAACTGCTGGTCGGCGGCGGTGACACGCTGACAGGTCGCCTCTTGCTCTACGACGCGTGGAAAATGAAATTCCGCGAACTGAAACTGGAGGCGGATCCTGAATGCCCGATCTGTGGAAGCCATCCGACGATCACGAAGCTCATCGACTATGAACAATTCTGCGGCATGAAAACGGCACAGGACGACATTCCCGTGGAATCCATTTCCGCCACGGAACTGAAACGGCACTTCGACGCGAACGAACCGGTGCAGGTGATTGATCTGCGCGAACCGCATGAGCGTTCCTACTTCAAGTTCCCGAACGCGAAAGCGATACCGCTCGGGCAAATCATCCGCAGGCAGAATGAACTGGATCCGTCCATCAATACCGTATTCGTCTGCAAAATCGGCCAACGCAGTATTCTTGCCATACGCAATCTGCGTGCGGCAGGCTATCAAGGCAAACTGATGAATCTGCTGGACGGCGTACAAGGCTGGAAAAACGAAGTTGACCCAACTGTAAAATTAATCTGATTTGCCCTTTGTGGCGAATCAAAGGAAAAACAAGATAAAGAGAAGGAAGTAAGAACATGTCCGATGAAATCAAAATCAATGCTTTAGGGAAAGCTGCGGCCTATCAGCTGGCAGATGTATCAAAGACCAAACCGCAATTCGGGCTGCTGACTCCGAAATGGCTCTCCAAGTTTCTGGAATTCAAAGGTCTGGATGCGGGTATCTACCGTGTCAACCGTGTAAAGGAAGGCAATACACCACTGGAAGTGCTTTGCAGTTCCAAACCGAAGAGCACCGTCATTCCGCAGGGCTTCATCGACTATGAAGAGAAGCCACGCGAATACATCCTCAACTCAATATCTACTATCATCAACGTGAACACGCAGGTGACGGATGTCTTCAGTTCGCCATACGACCAGACAAAAGAGCAGCTCGCATTGGCTGTAGAAAGTCTGCGTGAACGTCAGGAAAGCCAGCTCATCAACAATGATGACTATGGCTTGCTGAAAAACGTGGCCGATTCACAGCGCATCCAGCCCCACAACAGCGTCGGTGCTCCCACGCCGGACGATTTGGACGAACTCATCTCCAAAGTATGGAAAGAGCCTTCCTTCTTCCTTGCGCATCCACGTGCCATTGCAGCATTTGAGCGTGAATGCACACGGCGCGGCGTGCCGCCTGTGACCGCCAATATCAACGGCGGTACATTCATCCTCTGGCGTGGCATTCCGCTGATTCCGTCTGACAAGATGCTCGTTGACGGCCTGAAGAATCCGAAGTCGCAGAGCGGCAAGACGAACATTCTTCTCATCCGCACAGGCGAAACGAAACGCGGTGTCATCGGCTTGTATCAAGCAGGCTTGCAGGGCGAGCATTCCCGTGGCCTTTCCATCCGTTTCCGCGGCATTGACGACAAGGGAGTCGCTTCTTATCTGCTGTCGCTGTATTGCTCGGCGGCAATTTTGGCCGACGATGCCATAGCGGTGCTTGAAGACGTGGAGGTTGGTGAATATTATGACTATAAACGAGACTAATCTGAATCCTGCCGCCGCAGGCCTGCCTACCGAAGGCGAGCTGCTGAACATGGCGGCGGAACTATTCGGCGAGCCTGCGCAGAGCACCGCCACGGCCTCCGGAACAGACTGGGCGAAGATTGCAACCGACGTGCTTCACGAGCAATCCGACGCGCCATCGCCCTCTTCCGCGGTTTATTCGCCGACTTTGGTGTCCGCCACAAAGGCTGCTGACATACCCGCAGCCACATCAGCTCAGACCAAGCCGCTGTCGCGCTCACATACGACAGTCGGCTCCATTCCAGTGGAAAAGCTACGCGCAGATTTTCCAATCCTGCAGGAACCTCTTTCGTCAGGAAGACAGCTGGTCTGGTTTGACAACGGCGCCACAACACAGCGCCCCAGGCAGGTCATCGATCGCATCTCATACTACTACACGCATGAGAACTCCAACGTGCATCGCGGTGCTCATGAACTGGCCGCTCGTTCGACAGACGCTTACGAAAACGCACGTTCGACGGTGGCTAAGTTTCTGGGAGCGGGCAATTCAAAAGACATCGTATTTGTTCGCGGCACGACCGAAGGCATCAATCTGGTCGCGCAAAGCTACGTACGTCCTTTGCTTCGCAACGGCGACGAAATCATCGTTTCGCTGTTGGAGCACCATGCGAACATCGTGCCATGGCAGATGATCGCTGCGGAAACTGGCGCAAAACTGCGGGTCATTCCCGTTGACGCCGATGGGCAACTCAACCTCGCCGAATACACAAAACTATTCAACGAGCATACACGGTTTGTATCCGTCACACATGTTTCGAACGTGCTCGGGACAGTCACGCCAGTCGCGGAACTCGTCGCCATCGCGCATGCCCACGGTGTGCGCATTCTGATTGACGGTGCGCAATCCGTCGCACACATTCCTGTCAACGTAACCGCATTGGATCCGGACTTTTATGTCTTCTCTGGCCATAAGATTTTCGGTCCAAACGGAATTGGTGCCGTCTATGGCAAGACTGATGCACTCGAAGAGGCACAACCATATCAAGGCGGCGGCAACATGATTGCAGACGTCACGTTCGAACGCACCATCTACCAATCTGCCCCGAACAAATTTGAGGCCGGAACTGGCAGCATCGCAGACGCAGTCGGCCTAGGTGCGGCACTCGAATACATGATGCAGATTGGTATGGTGAATATCGCCGCATACGAGCATGAACTGACACAATACGGCATGGAACGTTTGGCCGCCATACAAGGCCTTCATCTGATTGGCACGGCACGAGATAAATCTGGCGTGCTGTCATTCGTATTGGACAACCATGACATTGTATCGGTCGGTAAATATCTGGACAGCCAAGGTATCGCGGTCCGTGCAGGCCATCACTGCGCACAGCCGATTCTTCGGCACTATGGCCTGGAAGGCACGGTGCGTCCCGTGCTCGCATTCTACAACACGCCAGAGGAAATCGACCTTCTGGCCGATGCATTGTCGCGTTTGGTCGGCTAATCATGGAGGGACAGAATGGGACGTGAGATAGGCAACAATCTATTGGACGCAGTGCTGGACAGTTATGTCCAGCATCCGCATATCGGCAAGATCGGAGAGAAGCATTTTCCCAAACGCCATCTGATTCTGGCTGTGCTGAAGAAGTTGCAGTACGTCATCTTCCCGGGCTTCTTTGACGAGACGGAGCTACGGAGCGACAACATCCGCTCATACACGAAGCAACTGCTCGAAGAGATTCGTGAAACGCTTCTTGAGCAAGTCGAAAAGACGCTCCGTCTTTTCAAAGAAGAATACAGCCATGTTTCGGACGACATAACACGAAAACGCAGCGAGGAAATCGTGGATGCTTTTTTGGCGACGATTCCCAAAATCCGCGAATATCTCGCCACGGATATTGAAGCCGCATACGAAGGTGATCCCGCCGCATTCAGTCGTGACGAAGTTATTTCCTCTTATCCAGGCATATACGCCACCATGGTAAACAGGATTGCCCATGAACTGCATGTGCTTGGTGTGCCGTTGATTCCGCGCGTCATGACAGAATATGCCCACAGCGTCACAGGAATCGACATCCATCCTGGAGCGACATTGGGGCGGTATTTCTTCATCGACCATGGCACGGGCATTGTCATTGGTGAGACCGCGGAGATTGGAGAGCATGCCAAAATCTACCAAGGCGTCACGTTGGGCGCCTTGTCAACGCGCGGTGGCCAGCAGTTGAAAGGCAAGAAACGACATCCGACCATTGAAGACGATGTGACCATCTATTCAGGAGCGTCCATTCTCGGTGGCGAAACGGTAATCAGTGGCGGCGTGGTGATCGGCGGCAACGCCTTTGTGACAAAATCTGTTCCCGAACAGACGCGTGTCAGCGCCAAAATGCCTGAACTCCAGTTCAAACGCAATAAAAGCGTAGAGTTCCAAAATGGTGAATTTCTGAATTATGAAATCTGACGAACGGCATTTTCCAATTGGGACAACGCCTGTTGCAAGGTGGTGCGGGGGACGGCGATATTGAATCGTTGGAATCCCGCGCCGCCAGCCCCGAAAACCGTGCCACCATCCAACCAGAGTTTCGCACGTTCGATGATGAAACGTTCCAATTCAGGAACCGTCAGCCCCAATTGCGAGAAATTCACCCATGGAAGATAAGTGCCTTCCGGTTCAACAAGCTGAATCTGCGGCATACGTGTCTGGAATGTTTCACGCATAAGCGTGACGTTGCCTTCCAGATAAACAATGAGCTGTTCCAGCCATTCCGCTCCGAACTGATAAGCAGCCTGACAGGCGACCAAGCCCATGACATTGGACTGGCTGAAGCCTTCTGCGTCCAGTTCACGTTTGAACGCTTTGCGCACTTGTGCATTGGCGATGAAGATATTGGCATTGTGCAAGGCTGCGAGATTGAACGTCTTGCTTGGTGCGGTGCAGACCGCGCATTTGTTAGCAATTTCTTCTGAAAGCGATGCAAACACCGTGTGTCGTTTTCCATGATAGACAAAATCTTCATGGATTTCATCCGCCACGACAAACACGCCATGGCGCAGGCAGATTTCCGCCATTTGGCCAAGTTCGTCCTTTGTCCATACGCGTCCAACTGGATTGTGAGGACTGCACAACACAAACAGCTTCACGCCGTTTTCGATGATTTTCCGTTCGAAGTCTTCAAAATCAATATGGTATTGCTTCCCGTCAAAGAGCAATTCATTGACAACGACCTTGCGACCATTGTCACGAATGCCTTCCCTAAAACAGTAATACACAGGTTCTTGTATCAGTACTGCATCTCCAGCCTGCGTCAGGCAGCGGATCAATGTGCAAATAGCGAACACTACGCCCGGAGTGATAACCGCCGTGTACGGATCAACCATCCAGTCGTGCCGTGTTCCAAACCAGTTTGCAAGCGCCTCGAAATACGTTTTGTCCGGTTCGGAATATCCGAAGATGCCATGCGCGGCTTTCGCGGCAAGAGCTTCCCGCACGGCGAGCGGCGTCTGAAAGTCCATGTCCGCCACCCACATAGGCAATAGTCCATCCGGTTTGCCTCTTTCTTTTGCAAAATCGTACTTGAGGCTATTGGTATGGTTGCGCGGGATGATTTGGTCAAAATCGTATTTCATGTTGGCTTCTCCATGACTTATTTTTCGAGTGCCTGGCGGAGATCATCTATGAGATCATCAGCGTTTTCAATCCCCACGGAGATTCGCAGGAATCTGTCGTTGATGCCGCGTCTATTGCGTTCATCCTCAGGAACATCAGCATGTGTCTGGCACATCGGATAAGTGATGAGGCTATCTACTCCGCCAAGACTTTCAGCATATTGGAAGAGCTTGACCTCTTTCAAAATCCGTCTGGCGGTTTCGGGGCTGTCCACTTCCATGGACAACATTCCGCCAAAGCCAGAACATTGCCGCTTGGTTATTTCATAGCCTGGATGGTCTTGGAAACCAATATAATACACCTTTCTCACTTCAGGGCGCCGCCGTAGCCAATGCGCGATTTTCTCCGCATTCGCAGCCTGTTTTTCAAGACGAACGGCAAGTGTCTTGATGCCGCGTTCCAGCAGAAAACAGTCAAACGGCGCAAGACACGCACCAACCGTCTTTGCATGGAACCGTAGTTTTTCCGCAATCTCCGGATCCTTCACCACCAAGAAACCCGCCAACGTATCGTTGTGCCCTCCAAGATATTTCGTGCCACTGTGCACGACAATGTCCGCGCCCAATTCAAGCGGACGTTGAAACAACGGCGAAAGAAACGTGTTATCGACAATCAGCAGTCCTCCGACTGAATGCACAATATCCGCCACGGCGGCAATATCCGTAACTTGCATGGTGGGATTGCTCGGTGTCTCCACATAGACCGCTTTCGTATCTGGCCGCAATTTCCGACGGATGTTTTCCTGTGATGACATATCCGTGAAATCAAACCGAAGCCCAGCAGGAGTCGAAATATGCCGAAACAGCCGCAACGTGCCGCCATAGAGATCATCACCGGCAATGATATGTCCTTGGGATTCAAAGAGATTCATCAGCGTTGTCTCTGCCGCCATGCCGCTTGAGAATGCAATGGCATCGACGCCGTCCTCCAATTCCGCAACTCTATTTTCCAATGCGGCGCGGGTCGGATTCTGAAGACGTGAATAACTGAACTCTGAATCTTTGTCAAGTCCCTCATGCGCAAACGTCGCCGACTGGAAAATTGGCGTCGCCACCGCACCATAGGCCGACTTTTGACATCGTGTCGGATGAACGCAAATTGTATCTTTTTCGAACATTCGTTGTCTCCTTTTTTATAACCCAGTCCTGCCGTATTATTTCGGAAGCGTTGTATTCATGCTTCCCATACGGTATCCAGCCATGTCCAACGTGACAAACAGAAAACCTATTTTCTTGAATTCCTCGCACACTTCCTGCCGAATACCGTCTGCGGCAAGTCTTGCGATATCATCTGGCGGAACCTCAATTCTGGCAATTTTGCCGTGAAGCCTGACACGTTCCGATAAAAAGCCATGTTCAATCAAAAACTGTTCGGCCTTGTCAATCATTTGCAGTTTCTCTTCGGTGATCTCTTCTCCATAGACGAAGCGAGATGCAAGACATGCATACGCCGGTTTGCTCCATGTGGGAAGCCCCATTATCTTAGACAACAGACGGATATCCGTCTTATGCAGTCCTGCTTCACGAAGCGGGCTTTTCACGCCAAGCTCCGCGACAGCACGCAGGCCAGGCCTGTAATCTCCGACATCATCGAGATTGGATCCTTCTGCTGAATACTGAATTCCGTTTTCATGTGCGATGCGCATCACTTCCGAGAAGATGCCGCGTTTGCAGAAATAGCACCGATCAGGCCCATTATACCTGTATCCGTGCTCAGCCAATGGATTGACATTGCAAAGAATGTGCTTGATTCCCCTGTCCTTGCAGAACGCCATCGCCTCATCCACCTCGCGTTGCGGAACTGACGCATCGACTCCAGTTACCGCCATTGCTTTGTCCCCAAGTGTTTCCGCTGCAACGGCCAGCAGGAAGGATGAATCCACACCGCCGGAAAAACCGACCGCCAGCGAACCAAGTTCGCGCAGATATTTCTTAAGCCTGTTCAGTTTCTCCTGAAGTTCTATGGAAATAGATTCATCATTCGTATTCATGGCCGTACCTCGTGGTTGGGGGTGACTTCAAATTCCAGAATCTCATTGTTTCTATTCGTTTTCAGCCATTTGACAACGCCTCCACGGCTTCTTCCGTTTCCTGCATGGCGACAAGAGTACGCTCGAAAAGCTCATCAAGCGTCCAACCAAGCAATTCCGCCCCAACCGCAATGACATGTCGTGAGCAACCTGCCGCAAACTGCTCGTTACGGAATTTCTTACGGATGGTTTTCAACTGCAAATCCTTCACGCTTTTTGACGGCAGCATGATGGAGCAGGCCCAGATGAGGCCGGTCAATTCATCTGTTGCGTAGAGCACTTTTTCCATGAAATGCTCAGGTGCTACATCAACGGTCAGATTCCAGCCATGGGAGCAAACCGCATGGACAAGACGCTCAGATGTATTAATTTCCGCAAGCAGTTCAGGAGCTTTTTTGCAATGTTCTTCTGGAAACTTTTCAAAGTCGATGTCATGGAGAAGTCCTGCGATACCCCAAAACTCCGCCTCGTCGGCATAACCGTTCGCCTTGGCAAAGTAGCGCATGACCGCCTCAACCGTCCATGCATGCCGAAGATGGAACGGATTCTGATTGTATTTTTTCAACAGTGCTACCGCTGTATTTCGGTCTATGTCCATGGTCCACCTCCTTTTTCAGTTGAATGAATCCATGAACCGTTTGGCGTTGTTGTAGAAGACATCCTCCAACTGCGAATCGGTCAACCCGCAGGAAAGGACACGCTGGATTTCCACGCTCGGATGATGAAAAGGCGAGTCGATACCGAACATAATTCGTTCAGAACCAACATTTTCATAAGCGTTTTTTATCTGGCAGCCCATTGGCATTCCAGAAACTTCCAAATAGAGATTGTCGAATTTCTTCGCCATCGTAATGCTGGCGTCGATATAAACGCCGTGGCCATGCCCCATGTGAATCATCACGATGGGAACATCGCGATGGCGTTCCGCCAGAAGGCCGATCTGCCATGGAAGCGAGAACGGCGGATGGCCGCAATGGATGAAAACAGGCTTGTGGTAGCGGCGGGCGATCTCCATGATGGGATCGACCATTGGCGAATCCGCCGTGAAGGCGTCGAAGA
>Ga0265299_10005863_pt1 | contig 11336 bp, 4 predicted proteins | sample AusTroGonzalo_MG_4_FD_193485 | JGI IMG/M metagenome (GOLD analysis project Ga0265299, IMG submission 193485) | Bovine rumen microbial communities from tropical cattle in Woodstock, Queensland, Australia - Gonzalo_02 | ecosystem: Host-associated > Mammals > Digestive system > Stomach > Rumen ...
GACTATTTGACTTCTTCGATCCCTTGGGGAAGTTATACATTTCATCGCACTGGCGCCCTAGCCTACTCAGCGCCAGATTATGCATCATCACAATGGCTCTGGTTGGCTCGCCATCCTGCTTTTCGCCTTCCTCTACTACCCCTTCCCAATCAGCCTGCTCTATGCAGCGCTGCATTCTTAGTTCATGGTGGAAGTTGGCATCCTTATACCAGAAATAATATACACAACCAGCAATAGCAGCAAACATGCACCCCTGCAGAATCCAATCCTTAGTCTTGATGGCTCGCTCCGAACGTTCTGCGCTAAATGTAAGCGATACCAACAGGAAGAACAATCCCAATATATAATAAGGTATATAGAAATTAGGATAAGTATCTACAATACCAAATACAGGGATTCCCACGCGATAGATATCAATTGCATTGGTCCCAACATACACAAAACGATAATACAGTAGCGGGATGGCAATGATGCCCAATAGTGTTACCACGCTCAGAATAATGCTTGTTGTTTTCTCTTTATACATTCGCCAAGCCAACACCGCCATCAGCGCCACAGCAGCCAAGGCATAGACGCCTAGCAGAGGATACCCTGCGAGTGTAGCCACAAATATATAGGCACTCCGTATCCACTTATTCTCAGGCAAACAGCGGAATGCCCAAATCAGCGCTACAGCTGCAGTTGTACCGATAGTAGCCGCATAGAAATACCCAGGCAACTTCATAAAGTATACCCAGTATCCCATATCCATATTGGCCACTAGCAGGATTGCTACTGGTATTACGCTTACCACAGTCCATCGGTCTGGCAAATTAAATGCGCGTTTTGTCTGCCACATCAATAGCAGCCACCAACCGCACAATAGTATCACACCCGCCCACGGATAATAGAAGTGTTGGGTAAAGAATGTTCCCAGATAAGAGAGCATACCACCAGGCATCGCCATCATCTGGTTGAAGAATAGCGACGTGTTAAGGAATACGTTATGCTGCTGAACCTTCCAAAGCAGGTCGGCTTCAAACGAGAGCATAATAATGGCCAATACCGTCAAGGTTAGCAGCCACAGTGCTATAGGTTTTATCAGTCTTTTCATCATCCTAGAAAAATGCGCTGCAAAGTTAATGCTTTTTTCTTAAAGCGCCAAATAATTAGGATATATAATACAAGAACAAGTTATTTTGAAAAGTACCTAGAGAATAATTGCGCGCTAACTACTTTGCAATTGAAAAGTAGTTAGAAAAATATCGCATATAAAAAAGAGGATGCGCGAAAGCACATCCTCTTAATATTAGATAAGTTATCGAAGTTTATTTAACAACGAACTTCTTACCGTTCTTAACTACAATACCCTTGTAGTCCTTAGATACACGCTGACCAGCGAGGTTGTAGATAGCGTCGTTAGCCTTAACAGCATCCTCCTTAACGCTGATGATACCAGCCTCAGTACCATACTCATGAGGAGTAGTACCAGCACCCTCCTTAACGAAGAAGTTCTTTGTACCAGTCTGATCGATCAGAGACTCTGTGCCATCCTCAAGCATCCAAACTACATCCTTGATGTAATAGTCACAAGCACCCTTGATCTCAGCCATGTTGAATGCGATAGACTTGAACTGCTTGCCCTCGCTACCGTCACACTCTGAAGGAATAGTGAATGTCTTCTCGAACTCCTGCCACTCATCACCAGCTACGAAGTTAACGTCACCGATAGCAGCCCAGTGGATGTAACCTCCAGGTTCGCCATGACACTGTGTAGTAGTCTTAGCGTCAACAGTACTTCTATACTTGAACTTAAGAACAGTTACCTCACCAGCAGCAACAACACGATTAGCTACCAGGAAGAACTGGTTGTCCCAAGCCTGACCAGTACCACCTTCCTCTTCATTGATTACAGGATTACCATCGTTGTCTTTTCCATCAGCGAGATCATCACGCTCCAAACCATGAACAACAATCTCAGTTGGGTTAGGATTGATTACAGGAAGTTCCTGTGCTTTACCCTCAAGCATGATGAAGTTGATCTGACCACCTTTCTCTTCGCCTGTCTCCTCATCATATTCAGGAACAAGTGAAATCTGCCATACACCAGTTCCAGGAAGAGTGATCTTAGCATTGCTAGAAGCAGTATAGTTAAGCCATGTCTCAGCATCATTCTTAACTTCGCCAGCAGGCTTAATAGTATTTGTCTTGAAAGTAGGAGTATTACCGCGTACAGTAGAAATCATAACCTGATTAACCCATGTTGACTCACTACCCTTTGTACCAACAGTAGCAACAAGGATTTCAGCATCCTCTACACTTGGTTCAAATTCAATAGCGTTATCAAAGTCATACTCAAGACCAGTAGTAGTATTGCTAGCAGCAACGAAGTGACCCTTATCGAGTACCATGCTCTGCCAAGAGAGATCATCGAAGTAGAAATCTACAGCGTCCTTAACCTCTGGGTTCAGGTTGAAAGCAATTGACCAACCACCGGCCATATCGTCACCCATTGCCATAGTGCCGTCAAACTCCTGCCACTCCTCAGTGAAAGTAATATCACCGATAGCGTGCCAAATGAGGTAGTCAGATGGGTTCTGCTTGTGAATCTGAGTATTGGTCTTCACAGTAGCAGAAGCCTTATAACGGAAGTGAATCTTAAGCTGTTCGCCAGCCTTCCAAGACTTTGGAGACTGAATCCAGAACTGGTTATCCCATGCAGAAGGATCACCCTCTGTTGTTGCAGGCTGACCATGAACTACGAATACATGGTTAGAAGCATCAGTTGGGTCAACTTCGATATTTGCAGGGAATGGATCCCAACCATCATTTTCATTCATATTGTGACCCTTCTCCTTAGACCAAGCACAAACCAAGAAATTCTTTTCCTGATCATTGAACTTAGTCTCAGCGAGATCACCCCATGGTGTCTCTGCATTACCCATCCACTTGCTCTCAGTATCTACACCAGGAATGATAGACTTACCATCATTGGTGAGCCACTCCTGCCATACTACTGGACGCTGCTCGGCCTGATCCTCATAAACAACAATAGACTTCCATTCAATTGTAGCTGCAGCATTACCTGGCTGTGCAATGAGGTCACAAGATGTTCCACCAATTCCACTGAACTCCCATTCAACCTCAGTCCAATCTGTACCAACGGTAGCTTCTGCATTGACAGGATCTGCACTCCAACTCCAACGCATCTGGATAGGTACAGTAACCGATTCAGAAGCCTTTACCAAAGCAACAGCTTTGTAATGACCATCCATCTGGGTAGGAATACCAGTCTGAACGAAATACTGATGCCAATATGGTGCAGCACCTGATACCTTTTGATACTCAGTTCCATTTTGGGTCGTAGTTGAACCAACAGAAGACTCTCCATCTTTCCATTTAGCGTCACCATCACCATCAAGATCTGCCTGTGTTGCATACCTGTAGTTAGAACCGTAATCGGTCATTACACCATCAACCCACTCGGGCACGTAACCCATCACATAGTGTGGGAACCCTGTGTAGGTAGAGAAGTCAATCTTGGCGACCTCTACCCAATTCGCAGCTTTTGCTCCCAAGAAACAAGTCAAGAAAGCAAGAAGAGTAAATAGTTTCTTCATAATTAAAAGAATTTAGTTAATAAATTAAGTTAATAAAAAAAATATGATAAGTATAATTATCTCTTTAGAGTCTGGAGTTCTAGGAGCCAGAGAAATTGAATCTCCCTAGCTCCTTTACCCCATTATTAGTTTCCACCGAGTGCCTTACAGAATGCCTCATAAGTAGCATTGCGCACCCAATCCTTACTCTTACTGTCAACTGACCAAAGACCTACAGGGTCACTTGTGTCTGACATATTACCCTTACACAGACCAGCCTGCTTATCGTTAGGAATCTTGGTCATATAGCTCTTGATTACATAGCCATAGTAGTCGGCAAGTTTCTGACGCTGCTCATCTGTAATATTAGAAGCCAATACACTTACGCCATCCGCATTAATGTACTTAATGTCAAGATTAGACAGGCGAATCAGCTTACCAGTAGATTTCAGATTATCAAGCAGGTTATCAAGAGAAGCCTTGTTAGCTTCCTGAGTAGCAGCATCCTCACTATAAGCAAGGTTCAACTTTGCATTGATACCATCGATCTTTGCGCCTTTTGCATCCCAGATATTGATCCAGTACATAAGGCTATTAAACTTTTTAGCATCCTCAAGGCCTGTTTCGCTGATAAAGAACTTAAGCTCTGCAGGATTACCTTCATACTTTTCGAATGCTGCACTAGCAACCTTTGATACTGCAGGAGCATAGTTCTCACTTCCAAGAATATCCTGCCAGAAAATCTTCTCAGTAGAATGCTTAAGGTCTAAAATACCCTCCTCTATTTCAGCCTTAGAATCAATTGCCTCATCGATGAGGTCGAACGACTTGATACGACCATCATTGATCTTCATCAGACCTTCACACCAGGCGTTAAGAGCATAGTTGATAGTATCGCTTTTCTCCTCTGCTGTCTGAGGACGGTGGTTATCAGGATAGTAACCTACCTGTACTTTCTGAATATAAAGCACAGCAGAACGGCTATTATCAATTCTCAAGTAACCCTCTGTAACGCCCTCAGCGCTCTGTGCCTCAACAACAACCTTAGTCCACTTGTCCTTCTTGAAAGTCCACTTTCCATTAGGACCGCTTCCTGCAACTTTTGTACCAGAGAAGTTTACATCAAAAGAAGCATCCTTGTCGGCTCTTGCCCAGAAAGTAGTGGTAAACTTAGCAAGCGGATCTACGTCAAAACCTTCGATGATGCGAACCTGGCCTGGTGTTGGAGTAGCACTAATCTGAAGTACATTCTGATTGTCATATTTAACAATAGAAGCCTTTCCTTTTTCAATAGTACCATCGTACGCACCTACAGCCATATCGTTGAAGTTTACAGTCTTGCCTTCTACATAGTCAACCTGAATCTCGATAGGAGCTGTAAGCAAATTCAACCAATCATCAGCCTGGTTTGCGTTTGCTACTATAGGGCTACCATAAACATCATAACCAATCTCTTCCACATGATCCAGGAGATCGCTCATAGAAAGGAAGTTCATCACACCCTTTGCATTGACGATAGTACCTGACATCAAAGTTGTACCAAAAGCAACATTATCAAAGTTGGTTACTGCTGCGGCATGAGCCAATTCCTGCTTATTGAAATCAGTGACCTTAAGCGTAGTTCCCAATGTCAGATTAGGATAGGTAGCTCTGTCAATATATGACTTAACAGCAGCAAGATCCTTATAAGGCTCCACGAATGTTGGATCAGGATCTGCCTTGAAGTTGTCTGTTTCATTATAGTCGGCACAAGATACGACAAAAGCACCTGCGGCCAACATCAAGAGACTGTTTCTTAAATTCTTATTCATATTCTTAGCCTCCTATTATTTAACGTATTTTGGTGAAAAGAACTCTTTCTTATTCGACTCACGAGTCTGTACGACAAGTGTATCGGTTGTAGAAACCTGGATATTCTTGTTGTCGAACTTCACATCGTAAGCCAGTCGGAGGATATCACGCTGAACGGGCTGTCCATTGTTACTACCCCACTGATAGTCCTTATACTCAGCCTTCTCTGTACCCTTCTCGATGAATTCGCCAGAACCAGTAGCAGTAACATTCTCATCATCGGTAGAGACGGTGCACTGATTACCATTGAATGTAAGGATAAGGTTACAACTAATAGAAGCACTCGAAGTCTTGAACGATACAGGGAAGATAGCCTGTGTCATGTTCTTAGTGCGGATAGCACATACCTCGTCGTTCTGGTTTACAGGATTCTCTTTGTAATGCTCCACGTCAGAGTTTACAAGCGAGAAGTCCTTACGAACAACCTGAGTTGTAACACCCTTTTCTGTTACATTATCCACACCACGACGGATATACTTAGCCTGCCATGGGTTCATATACTTTACACAGTAGAGAACATAATCCTTAGCAAGTACATCCCAGTCCTCAGTATTTGTACGTGAGGTTTGTTGAAGCTCGAGGCCTTCGCGTAGAGTACCAGTCAGAATATGATCAAAGCCATTCTTACCTGTCATCAAAAGAGGAATAACGTATGTATTCTGTATAGCCTTTGGATCGTTGAAGAAAGCATCGGTAAGCTGAACTTCAACATAGCCACGAGGTTCACCATTATAAGGAATCTTACTGTCTAAGAGTGTATAGTACTCTTTTGGCATTGGAAGTACGGGAGCTGCTGCGTTTCCACCATCATCTGTAAAGAAGAGGTTATCACAAAGAGTCTCGTCTACAACAATATCAACATAGGCATCACGACCACCGTATGCTCCACCCATAGTAGACCATATCTGGATCTTGTGCTGGTTGTCGAGGGTATTGTCGTAGATATCGTTACCCAATATGACTGTACGCACAGGGTACTGATAGGCGAAGTAAGCAGTTGTGCCACCTTCATAGTCTGGGAATTCCTTGTCTGCATTATAGCATGATGCAAACGAGAGAGAGAAAGCCCCCAGAGCTACGCCATAGATATATTTCTTCAGTTTCATAATTTTCAATTTTCAATTTTCAATTTTCAAATTACTTCCAACCCTTATTCTGCTTGAGGTTGCTCCATTTGAGCACTTCGCCGTAAGGAATTGGTCCATACCATTGATAAGAGCTGTCAAACTTACGTTCCTCTACATTAATAATAGTATAGGTAAGTTCACCAGTTTCCTCGTCGCGGTCAATCTGCACGCCTTTAACTGTTTCATTAATAGGCATCTGCCAACGACGGAGATCCCAGAAACGCTTGTTCTCAAAGCAGAGCTCGATGCGGCGCTCATTACGGATCAGCTCAGTCATCTTATCCTGGCTTGCAGCACACTCCTCAAGATAAGCATCACCCTCAGGAAGTGCCATACCAATCTCGTCTGTTCCAAGTCCTGCACGCACACGGATAGCCTTAATCACATCGTATGCAGTGAAACCTACGTTAGCTCCATCAACTTTTGGTCCCCAAGCATCATTAGCAGCCTCTGCGTATGCCAGGAACATCTCTGTGTAACGGATACGTGGATAAATATGCTGCTGCTCAATAAGAGAACTTGACAATGGACTTACATCATCACGGAGAAGTTTCTTCAGATAATAACCGGTACGTGTCGAAGTACTGAGACTGTTGATATTATCATCTGTCTCGTTTTTATCGTTTGGATATGTACCTGTTATAATTACAGTGTTTCTGAATTTTGTTCCATTAAACAGAACGTTGTCTGTAAGACGTGGATCGCGGTTTGCGTATGGGTTCTGTGAATCATAACCAGAATTAGCATCTGTGATAGGACGACCACTACGCATTGGGAAAGCGTCAACAAGATTCTGAGAAGGATTTACACGACCACTACCATACAAAGATGGTGGGAAGTTTTCTCTCTCCTGATCAGCATTCTTATGACGGTCTTCACGCCAAAGGATCTCAGGCATCTCCGAAGCACTTGGCTCAAGTTTTGTCTTATTCTTGTACCAGATATTACCAGTTGGGTCAAATCCTTCCAAACCACCAATGCGCTTCAGCACATTTGCACAGAGAGTAGCAGCCTCGGCTGAGGTAACACCGCTCTGAGCACGGAATGCAGGACTTGCTGCGAGAAGAGCAACCTGTGCCTTTGTTGCCTCGGCTATCTTACCAGAAAGAAGGTTTCTAGCCTTAGTACCGAACACGAGGTTATAGTTAGAATAGTTTGCACCAAGAGCCTGATACTTTGCAGGAATCTCGTTGTTACTCTCAATATCTACATAATCAACAGGCAGAAGTGCCATTGCACTATCGCAGTCAGCAAAAATCTGTTTTACGCAATCTTCAAATGTAGCACGTGGCTGATTGAAATCAGAGCTACCATCCTCAGGAGTAGTCAGCATGGGTACTCCATAGAGAGTACCATCGTCGGCATAACCACCATGAGCCTGAAGCAGGTAGTAATACAGGATAGCACGAAGTCCGAATGCCTCACCCTTCAGGCGGTCGATGAACATCTGCTGCTTAGAAGCAGAACTTGGAGCCCACTTAACCTTTTCTACCTTTGTAAGGAACAGATTTAAATACTGGATACCATCCTTACAGTTGTCCCACTGAGACATTGGGTTATTATCAGCAGCCCAAGTTCCAGTTGCCATCTTACAATAATTACTGTTTGTATTGTTGGTAACAGCATCATCTGTAGCAATATCGGTCTGAGTGGTTGTAATGTATGGAAGACGATCATAGCCGTACATCAGCAAGCCATGCGCATACTTCGACTCCTCAACCATTGCATCCTCAGTTCGGTTGTTCTCATCAGCCGGTTCAAACATGTCATTACATGAACTGAAAGCGACGAGACCGATAAAATACAATATAATATTTCTTGTCTTCATAATTTTCATTTATCAATTAGAGGGTTACCTTAACACCGAGATTATAGAAACGAGTCTGTGGTGCATAACCTACTGAAGTCTCCATTATCTTACGATTCTTAGAGATTGTGAGGAGGTCGTTTCCGTTCAAATAGATTGAGAGAGCCTTAACAACCTTTCCGTCAAACATTTCCTTCGGGAAGTCGTAAGTAAGCTGTACCTTACGGATGTTGAAGCGGTCGGTGCTGTACATCCAGAATGTAGATGCAGCAGCATTGTTGGCTGAGCTCAAAGTAGTCAGACGTGGGTGAGTTGCAGTAGCTGCTGTCTCAGGAGTCCAACGACCAAGGGCATTAACAGAGTATTTGCTATCACCCTGCATATAGTAATAACCAGTACCACCGTTATTCTTCAAACCATATGCGCCAAACTGGCCATTACCAAGTACGAAGAGTGTAAAGTTCTTATACTTAAGAGTGAGGTTTACACCAAGTGTAAGAGGAGAACCGTATGTACCCCACTTACCAAGGTCAACTTGGTCTTTGTTATCAAGTCTGCCATCACCATTCACATCCTCATACTTCAGGTCACCAGGCAGGATGGTTCCACCAATTGCAGGTGTAGGAAGATCCTTCTTCAAAGTGTACTTAGTTACACCATCAGTAGTAACTGCGTCAAAGTCGTCATAAGTATAGAAACCAAGGCACTTGTAACCACGGATAGCATCAATAGCATGTCCCTCAACGTGCAGATTGTCATATTCTACGAGTTCATCATACTTCTTGTAGTTGGTCTTGAGGTAAGTACCTACTACACCAAGCTGCGCGTGAACCTTACCAAACTGCTTCTGGGCAGTAATGCTGAAGTCGAGACCCTTACGATTCTGAATATTATTGTTGATAGCGGGTTTGAATGAGCTATTAGAAAGACCTCCCGACAGATATGAAGGGAACGAACTTGGATTCTGGATAATAAAGCCATCCATATCAGTATTAAAGAATGTAAGGTCGGTGGTAATCAGCTTGTTGAAGAATGAACCACGAAGACTTACAGACCACTCTTTACGATGAATGAAGTCGAGAGATGGGTTGCTACCCATGGTAGAATATGTACGGTTTGTGCTAGAACCCTCGTTCCAAGAGAAACCGCTACCAGCAGTTGACCACAGAGCGTCGTAGAGATAGTAATACTTGGTATTAGAATCACCCATGTAAACATCAATATCCTCGTTCAGATCGCTGTATGATGCACTCAGCAGCAGATCGTCAATACCAGTACCCTTCATAAACTTCTCCTTGGCAATGTTCCAACCAATAGTGAATGAAGGTGAGATAGCCTCACGATTTCCTTCTGGAAGACGTGCTGAATGTACGCCAGCCAATGAGATGTCAGCGAAGTAGCGACCCATATAGTCGTAACCAGCCTGCAGCCCCAAGTTGGCATTTGCATAGCGGTGATATGTACCACTGGCTGTGGTAGTAAACATGTTTGCAAGCAGCATACCTGTTACATGATGCTTTCCACCAAATGTATGGTCATAGTCGAAATGACCATTCCAAGTGATAGTCTGGCGATACTTAGTATCGGCCATTGACATGGTACCAGTTACAATCTCGTCGTTCTGCTGGGTCAGAGCTACAATAGCATCCTCTGAGTTATAGTTACTCCATGTAGGAATAAACACAGCATACTTATTATTATATGAAAGGCTATAGTTTGCAGCGTAGTCGATAGAGAACAATGTCTTGAATGACAGACCTCTTACAAACTTATCCATATCATAGATAATACCTGCATCGAACTGGAACTGACGGCTAACGGCACGGGTTCTACCACCGAAATAGCAGTCAGCGATAACGTTAGTCTGGGTAGCCTTAGTACCACCAGGGAAATACTTTCCGTCGAGAAGGTTGAGCGACTTACCAAGGATAGCAAGAGCCTTAGAAGCATTTGGGTCAACCATATCGATTGGAATCAGCGGAGCAGCGTTCTCTGGGAAGTTTGGACGCATGCTTGCAGCCTCACCCCAGAAATTACCCTTGTTCTTATTCTCATTATAGAATGTGGCACTTGCATTAGCATATCCCTTGATAACCTTGTTAACAACGAGGTCAACATTACCACGAACGCTGAAACGATCGGTATAGTTATCCTTTGCAGGACCGAAGTTGATAAGATCCTCCAGACGATAGTAGTTAATGTTCGTATAGAAGTGAGCACGAGAGCCACCACCCTGAATCTCCAAAGTCGCATCCGAACGGTTATATGCCTTGCGGATATACTCGTCTGAATAGTAATTTACATTAGGATAACGATAAGGATTCAAACCTGAAGCATGGTTATAGATATCCTGCTGAGAGTACTTAGGATCAAGACCGTCGTTAGCACGAGCCTCGTTGTAGAGAGTCATGTACTCTGCAGAACCAAGATACTGAGGGAATTCCTTAGCTACATGGAAACCAGTATTGGCATTGGCCTGAATCTGAAGACCGTCAACCTTACCACGCTTAGTTGTGATCAGGATAGCACCCTTGGCACCCTTGGCACCATAGAGAACTACAGCCTGTGCACCCTTAAGGAAGGTAATCTGCTCAATCTCAGAAGGAAGTACATTGTTAGATGGACGCTTAACACCATCGATAATAACGAGCGGCAGGTTATCATTGTCATTTGTGTCAAGAAAGTCATGTTTATTACCATTAAGGTATGTGACGTTATTTTCCTGACCCCAGAGATTACTGCCATTCCATCCGCCGACAAGAGCATAAATGTCTTCAAGGCTGCCCATGGTGTAGTCCTTCTTCTGGAGTTCTTCCATGTCAACATACGAAACACCTCCGAGAAGATGATCGGCATCCTTGTCGCGGAAAGCAACATGGACTTTCTTTTTCACCACAGCAGAATCAGCACCGTCAGCAGTCTGGGCATTAGCCGTCACTGGCGAAGCAGCCAACATGGCAAAGAGAAATATGT
>Ga0265299_10005864_pt1 | contig 11336 bp, 10 predicted proteins | sample AusTroGonzalo_MG_4_FD_193485 | JGI IMG/M metagenome (GOLD analysis project Ga0265299, IMG submission 193485) | Bovine rumen microbial communities from tropical cattle in Woodstock, Queensland, Australia - Gonzalo_02 | ecosystem: Host-associated > Mammals > Digestive system > Stomach > Rumen ...
ACCGAACCCTACATAGATATTGTGAGCGTGTTTTAACTTCGCAACAAGAAAACTAAAATCGATATTTGCAGCAAAAAATCCGTAGATTATATCATCTTCTCCGCCTCTGCCGATTCCGGCTTCCACCGTAGGCTGAATATGGAAAAACTTCGGCTGTTTATCCTTTTCCTGTCGTGCTTCGGATTCGGTTTTGATTTCATTTTCTCCTGAAGCAGGTTCTTTCTGAACTTCTTCCGCGCTCAGAAAGCCGAAAAAGAGAAAAACTGTGAAAAAGAGAAGCAGTTTCTTCATCAAAAGCACCTAAAAACGGTAACCAAGCCCGATTACAGGCTCAGGATAAAATCCACCTGAAGAGTCAAAAGCAAATTTCATAACAACATTGTTTTTGAACACAATATTAAGTTCTATTTCCCATGCCGCATATAACTTTAAATCTGAATATCTATAGACCCCTTTATAATCTTCATATATCTCATCCTGTTCAAGCAGAAGATCAATTCCGCCGGAAAGCCGCAAAGTCATATAATCGACATGAGGACCATACCGTTTGAAATCAAAAGATATGTTTGCTTTAAAAGGAAACTCCAATGCGTTTTTAGAAGAATGATTGTCCACGGAATTTCCCCACGGTGAATATTTGAACCCGAGGTCAAGCCCCAAATAAATGTTGTGCATTTTTTCTGTGCGGTAGACAAGAAAATCGAAATTCATATCAAGCACTGTACCAAAAATGACCGGAAGCCCTGTTTTTATTCCGAGAGTCGGCTCGAAATAGAACTTTCTATCTTTCGCAGTTTCTGCAGTAAGCATTGGAAAAAGAAAAAATATAACCAGGAAAAGAAGTGTTTTTTTCATACCTGTTCCTTTCATGATCAGAACCTGTAACCTACAAGCAGCGTCAGATCGGGATAGAATCCGAGAAATCCGTCCAATCCGATTCCAAACACGACATAGTTATTGAACACAAAGTCAAAACCGGTTCCCCATCCCGGCATATACCTTAAAGTGGCAGGTTTACAGCCTTCATCCTTCTTACAATCCTGGGCATAAGCCAAATCTAAACCGAATGACGTCCAGATGCTGATCGATCTGAGTTCTGTCTCATTTCCCACCTGAAAATCAATAACACCGTTGGTCTGGATGGCAGAATCTATTATCGGATTCAACAGATCGTACTCGAATATCGGTTTCCTGAAATCGAGATCCAGTCCGACATAAAAATTAACTTTCGGTGTGTGACCTACCAGAAAATCGGCATTAAGAGCGATAGTAGGCCTATAAAGAGAGAGTCCTGTTCCGAATCCGAATGCCGGCTGGATATAGAAAAACTTCGGTTTTACATGATTCTCACGTAAAGACTTGTTTAAATCAGTCATTTCAGCCATTTCAGGCGCGGGTTCCGCAGGTTCAGGTTCCGGCTCTTTTTCCGGTTCTGGTTCAGGTTCCGGCTCCGGTTCAGGCTCCGGTTCCCTATCTTCAAACAGCGTGACCGTGACATCGCCGAAATCGTATTCGCCCGTTTTCACATCTTCGGCGACCAAAAATCTGAAAAAGAGAAAAAATGTGAGAAACAAAGCGAATTTTTTCATAAAAGCACCTAAAAACGGTAGCCGACTGCAAGAGTCAGATCGGGATATTTGCCTTGAAATCCGTCTATGCCGATTTTAAGTATCATTCCGTTTCTGAAGACAAGATCGGTTCCGAATCCCCATGCCGGACGCAGGATCAAAGAATACTTACCCCAGCTTTTATAATCTTCGTCTTTTTTATCGAAATAGAGGAGAAGTCCGGCAGAAGCCCAGAAACTGACCGATTTCATGCGTGGATCGCTCACATTGACATCGATAACGGCATTCATCTGCAAAGCAAGCTCGGCATCGCCGTCCCAGACTATAGTCATGTATCTTAAATCGATATCGAACCCCATGTAACCGCGGGCGTTCTTCGACTGTTTCAGGAGAAAATCTATATCCAGAGTCGCATTGGTCCGGAAAACGGACATCCCTGTTCCTACTCCCAAAGCGGGCTGAATATAAAACTTTGAAGGAGCCTCTTCAGCTTCAGAGACACCGCCTTCCGATGCGGATGAACCGCTGTTTACACCGGTTATAGTCTCATTTTCCGCAGTCTGCGCCGTCACGACAAAGGAAAAGAGGAACATTATCAAAAATATCGCAATTTTTTTCATAACACTCCCCTAAAACCTGTAACCCAAAGCAACCATAAAACTCAGATACAATCCGCGGACATTACCGTAATTGTATTTGTCCAGCAGAGCCCAAGGAGATTTGTCAAGACCGACTCTTATCACGACATCCTTCACAAAAACAATGTCGAGACCGGTTCTCCATGCGGTCGAAACCCCCATCCAGCCTGAATGTTCCCGATATGACCAGAAATTTAAATTGATTCCGAACGACATCCAAAGGCTCACAAAATTCAGGTTCGGATCTTTCTGTTTGAAATCAAAACTGATGTTCGCCTGAATCGGAACAGCGTAGAAATGATCGATCGGAGAAGTTGTCATTCCCAAATCAAAACCGAGATATATATTGTTCTTCCTTTTCGTCCGGCCGACAAGAAAATCTATATCCATATTTATGACTGTCGCGAAAAACACGTTGCCCGTTTCAATTCCCAAAGCGGGCTGGACATAAAACCATTCCGGCTCATCTTTGGTTTCAGCTTCCCGCTCATCTTCGGAAACTTTTTCAGGTACGGCTTCCCTTTCTTCAAACAGCGTGACCGTAACATCACCGAAATCATATTCGCCAGTTTTCACATCTTCCGCGCTCAAAAAGCCGAAAAGGAGAAAAACTGTGACAAAAAGAAGCGTTTTTTTCATAAAAAATCCTTAAAAACGGTAACCCGCCGCGCAGATCAAATCGGGATATTTGCCGTAGAAACTGTCGAAACCGAGTTTCAGAGTGACATCGTTCCTGAAAAGCATCGTAACACCCATGCCCCATGCCGGCATGACTTTGAACATCGTGTCGCGGTCTTTGCTGTCATCCCAGTCGTCGTCATCGTAGTCATAATAGAAAAGGTATCCTATCGCGAGGTCGATTCCGGCCGAGAACCACAACGCGAGACGGCTGATATTTCTGTGCACAACCGGGAAATCAACAGCAAGGTTCACCTGAATCGGAATCTCGTAAACCGCGTGGTCGTCGAGGTAAGGGCTGTATCTGAAGTCGATTTCAAGCCCCATGTAGACATTCGTGCCGTCTTTTGTGTGTTTCAGAAGAAAATCTATGTCGTTGTTGATTCTAAGACTGAAAATCGAAGCACCAACTCCGATACCGATGGAAGGCTGATAGAACATTTTTGAAGGTTTCTCCTCTTGCAGAACAGGTTCGCATGCTGATTGCTCCACTACTGTTTCAGGCTGTGCGGGTTCCGCAGATGCTGCCGCTTGCACCGGAGTCTCGGTTTTTGTCTCTTTTGGCTCAGGTTCAGCAGGTTTTTCCGCTACTTCAGGCTCAGTTTTTTCTTCCTGAGGTGCGTTCTGCGCTTCGATTTCCTGATTTTCAGCAGCAGGAGCCTCTGCCGGAGCTGCTTCGGTCACTTCTTTAACCTCTTCAGAAGAAGCCGCAGGTTCATTCTGATCCGCAGCCGGTTCATTCTGAGCTTCCTGCGCCGTCAGAACGCCTAAAAACATAAAAATTACGAAAAGCAAAAAGATTTTTTTCATAACAACCTCCGGAATTCTCTTTTCTTTATCCAACAATCTCAACGGCACGGTTTTTATACACAAACCGCATGAAAAATTCAAGCCGCAGATTTTACATCCTGCCGTTTTCGGGTATTATCCGCCGTTTTTGGTTTTCATCAGGAGTTTTCGATGCTTAAGAAATACTGGTTTCTGTTTTTGGTTTTTGTTTTTGCGGGATGCGCGCAGATCGAAGGATTTTTTCAGGAAGATGAAACTTCGACGATCCTTCTTCTCTACACAAACGACGAACACGGTCACATCTACGAAAAAGACGGATGGTACAAAGGAGTCGCCCTTTACGAAATGTGGGAGGAAGAAGAGAAAAACTGCACGAACTGCTCGGTAATCAGACTTTCCGGCGGAGACAACTACACCGGAACGGCCGTTTCGACCTTTTTCAGAGGAGCCTCCATGGCTGAGATCATGGGACTTCTGGGATATAAACTCTCGGCACTCGGGAACCACGAGTTCGATTTCGGGGAACAGGAGCTGAAAAACAACGCAAAAACCGCAAAAATGCAATATCTCTGCTCGAATCTCGTCTCAAAAGATATGAAAGACCTTCTTGATCCGGGCACTGTTCTCTACGCAGGAAAAACGAAGATCCTTTTTGTTTCGGCAATAACTGATGAGGTCAAACGGATAAGCATGTCAAGACCTTTCGTCGAATCGATGATCGCAAAGCCTGAAAGCACCGTTCCCCGCGCCATTGCAAAGGAAAATGCCGACATAAACATCGTCGTTGCGCACGAATCCCACGAAGAGGCAGGACCGTGGGCGGTATCACTTCCGCAGAAGCCGCTTGTCGTCTTCACATCTCACGACCACAAAGAAGCTGTCAAAGAAGAAAACGGCATACTTTTTATCCAGAATGCAGGATATCTCCCGAGTTACGCAAAAGTTCTGATCGAAAAAAAGGGGAAAACTTCGAAAGTCGTGAAAGCGGAAATCGTTCCGTTGAAAAGAGAGATCTCGCTGAAATCAGAAGGTTCGCTCAAAGTTAAGAAAACTATCGACAAATATCTGACGCAGCTTGAAAAACAGGCGGGACGCAAGCTGATCTACGCCGAAAAACCGCTCGAGACGCCGGCTTTGCAGAAACTTTTCGCATGCTCGATGCTGAAGGCTTTCCCTGAATACGACGCCGCGTTCAGCAATCCGGGAGGTTTCCGCGACACAATAAAAGCGGGAGATCTCAAAAAAAGCGATATTCTTTCGATTTTTCCTTTCGACAACTTCATAGTCAAAGCCACAGTTCAGGGCGAAGATCTGATCTTCGACATTGAACAATCGGAAAACGCCTACTGCGGAGCGGTAAAAAAAGAGGGAAAATGGTTTATCGGAGACGAAGAGATCGACAAGTCGAAAACCTATAAAATCATTACGAGCGATTTCATCTACCAGGGCGGAGACGGCTACAGATTCACCGGTTCGCAGGGAATAACGACGACTGTAAGCTGGCGGACCCCGCTTGAAAACTATCTCATCGAATCGTCGAAAAAAGGGCTGGATTTAGAAAATGCCTTTGAAGAGCTCATGAAAGGAATGTGATATTCCTCATTTTTAAAATTATATTGTGAAAATTTCAGCTATGCCTATAATACGTTGTTTTGTCCTTTGGTTTATTTTCAATTTGGAGGTCTCAATGAAGAAATTTTTGGTCCTTTTTGCTCTTCTGCTTTTTGTTGCCACTCTTACGGCTGCGCAGAAGAACAACTTCTCCACGGCTTCTGTAAAAAAGACCGGCGGAGTCACTTCCTTGGTTTCAGGGCTCGACATTCCGGTCAAAACGGATGCTGATTCTCTGAAAAAGTTCATCAAAAATGATTTTTACAAAGCTTTCAACATCGGTCGCGACGTTGAACCGCAGCTTCTCCGTGCGGTAAAAATCGACGGCGCCTCGATTTACAAGTTTGTTCCTTTCTACAAAGGGATCAAAGTTGAAGGGATCTACACCGTCCTCACGATCAGAGACGGCAAGATCGACAGGATCAACAACGGTCTCGGTGACATTGACATCGACATCACGAAGATGATCCCTGAAAATCAGGCTCTCAAATCGGCTATGAAAGTCAGAAACATCAAAAACATGCCGAAAAACTACATGGTCGAAAAGATCATCACCCGTCATTTCGGCAGATTCGTTCCGGCTTACAAAATCAGATTTGCTCCTGCTACGCTTGCAGACAGCCGTTACCACATTGTTGACGCGCTTACGGGCAAAGTCATCAAATCGAGCCATTCGACCTACTTTGATGATCCGGTAGATCCTGGCGACACTGATACTCCTGACACCGGCGACACCGAAACACCCGATCCGGCTGACACAGGTGACACCGAGCCGGCCGTACCGGTATGGGAATGCAACGGCGAAGAGACCGATACCGCAAAGATCTGGAAGTTCAACCCGAACGTCACTCCCGACCTTGAAGAAGTCGAGCTTCCGTGGGTCGCTCCTGTTGACGACAGCGAACTTACCCCGGAACTTCTCGGTTCGCTCATCACCGAAAAAGATGCAAAGGAAATCAGAAAGATCAGAGCTTACAACTGCCCTGACGATGACACTAAAATAAAAATCGATCCTTCGTCCATGGGTATTCCCCTCGGCATGGAATTCAATGTTCACGTCTGCCATCCGATGCCTCTTGCAAACAAATGCGAGAAAGGCAATTTCATCTATGACGACTGCGAAAGCGGCCACGAATTTTCGAAAGAGAGCATCAAAATCGACAAAATCGACAGATGTGCTGAAATTTCGATGTATTACCACGCTTCCAAGATTTACGACTACATCCGCTCTCTTTACACCGACATCGATTCCAAAAACGAGTTCTATCTTCAGAACAACGACAAAGACAGACCTCTCAACGTCATCAGCAACTTCACGATGCCTGAAATTTCCATGGACAATTTCCAGGCTCTTATGACGGGAGAGAACGATCTTGCAGCGTTTGACAACGCGTTCTTCACTCAGGAACAGCCGATGCTCAACATGCTGCTCGGAGAATTCGGCGTAAACGGCGACCTCCTTGTTTTCGGTCAGTCGCAGAAAGCCGATATGGGTTATGACGGCGATGTCGTTTACCACGAATTCGGTCACGCTACGATCTACACCGCAGGCATCACCGGTCTTGAATACACCGACAAATACGGCATGACAGTCGAGCCCGGCGCACTTCACGAAGGTATGGCAGACACCTTCGCGTTCATCATGACAGACAACACCTGCACCGGTGAATACGCTTCTGAAGGCTTCATCAAAGCAAATCCGCTCTATAAGGCTTCAATGGATACCGAAGGTGAAGGCGACAACCTGATCTACTGCATGAGAAGCGCTCTCAACAAGAAAAAAGTTTTCGAGGATTTCGTAGGTGAAGTCCACTGGGACGGTCAGCCGCTCCTTGCTTCGAACTGGGACATCTACCAGCTCATCAAAGGAAACGATACCGATACGCAGAAACACCGCGACAACATGATGAAACTCATACTCAAGGCGCTTTACTCTGTAGGCGATGCTGATGCTTCCTACAAACTCTGGGCAGAAACGCTTATGGCTGAAGTCGAGAAAGACGAAAACTTCAAAGGCAAGGCTGCCGAAATCAAAAAGATCCTCGAAGAGAGGAATTTCTTTGAAGAAATCAGAGCACGCAGCGTAAACGAACCGATAAAAGACACGATGTATATTCCGGCAGGCGGCGGTTCTTCCGGCGAAGACGATCCTATGGGCGGTCTTATGGGTTCAGGCGGCGGAATCGAAGTTGAAGACGGCGACAAAACCGCTAATATCGGTCCGGCTTACATTCAGTATTACTACGATGTTCCGGCAGATGCAGAAAAAGATGCTCTCAAGCTCAGTGCAAAAATCGCAGCAGATTCTTCCAGCTCGATGCTTGGCGACATGGGCATGGGCGGCGGAACTCCGACACTTGAAATCTACTACAGAAAAGGCGCTCCGATAGAATACGTTGACGGCAAGAATGCTATAAAAGTCGAAAAAGACGGCAAAGCAACCGGAAATTCGGAGAAAGGCTGGTTTATTCCCGAAGTCGAGAAAGGTGCAAAATACTTCATCCAGTTCGTAAACACTTCGGCAAGTTCGGCAACAGTTTCCGCAATTTCTGTCGAATCTTCAGATGCTCCGGCAAACGAAGAAGACAGTGAAGTTTCCGACGAGGACAAGGATGCCGAAGACGAAATGAGCTACAGCGACGACGATCCTCAGGAAGAAGAAGGCAAAAAGAAGAAATCGAGCGGCTGCTCGCTTGTTCTTTAATTTCACAAAATAAGTTCCACTTTCTCCGTTTATTTTTCAAATCTTAAACGATCCCGTCAAAATAACCCTCAATTTAACCAGCTGAAATCAAAAAGGAATTTCTTAAAATGCCTTGACAAACAAAGAGTTTTGAGTATAATAGCCGCGTTTTTGTTCTCTTTTCGGAGGTTGTTAATGGAACAGTTCAAGCCCGATGATCTGGCAGTTTACCCCAATTACGGAGTCGGAAAAGTCGTTTCCGTCGAATCAAGAATGATGGGAAATTCCGAAGTTTCCTGCTATGTCGTGAATATTCTTTCAGACAGCTCGAAAGTCGTTATCGTCCCCGTTGATTCAGCGGAACAGATGGGACTTCGCAGTTTGATAGGTATCGATGAAGTTCCGGAAGTTTACAGTTGTTTCAAATACAAGAATCTCGATCTTTTGAAAATGAACTGGAACCGGCGTTACAGATCGCTTCAGGACAAAATGAAAACCGGAAAAGTCACTGATGTCGCAACAGTGATATCCGATCTGATGTTCCTCAAAAAAAGAAAAGGGTTGAGTTACGGCGAGGAAAGGCTGCTCAACGATGCGGAAGACATCCTTGCAACAGAGCTTTCGATCATAGAAAAACTTCCGAAAGAAGAAATCGTCAGCAAAATCCACAATAGTTTCAAATCAAAAGAACCTAAAGAAACAAAAGCGGAATCTTAAATGATCTCCGTCCAGCCCGACACTTTAGTCACAGGTATCGACAGGTGGTATCTCGAAAAACTGCTTGATTTTGATTTTTTATGGTATGCGGAACCGTTCGAACATTCAAAATCTAAAGGTTTTATTGTTCCGAACAAAGATTTTTCTATGAAAATACCGATGGTTTTAGTCGTAGATCTGAGTGAAGTCGACAAGGAATCTCTTTTTTCATTTGATCCTGCAAATACCGTTTTTTATTCGGAAGAATGGCGGGAAAATGCTTCGGCTGTTGCATCTTTCGTGAAAAATATCGTGAATTTTGCGGAAGGCAGGAGCGATTTCGTCAAAAAAGACTATAAAATAGTGTGCCGGCCGGCAACAGAATAAAAATTTCACTTTTTTTTCCCAAAAACCTGAGCATTTTTCTTGCAATCACCTGATTTTTATTGCATATTTTTACTCGGTAAAAGTTGAGTCGGAGGAAACCGAGTAAAAATGGCAGTTTCAGAAAACTTTTTAGGACGCAGAAACGAGCTTGAAAAATTAGCCGCTTTTTATTCAAAGAACAATTTGCAGACAGCTTTGGTTTACGGAAGACGCAGGATCGGCAAAACCGAACTGATCAAACATTCCTTGAGCAAAATTTCTGCCACATCTATTTATTTTGAAAGCAAAGAGACTTTTGAGGAGAACAATGTTGCATCACTTTCTGAAATAATTTCAGATATTTTGGGTTTTCCACCGCTGGCCTTCAAAAGCATTGAGGAAGTTCTCGATTTTGTTTTCAAACAGGCTGTTCAGAAGGAATTAGTGCTTGTCATTGACGAATATCCATATTTGCAGAAAGTGGTCAAAGGGCTTGACAGCATCATCCAGTTCATGATCGACAAATGCAAGAACGAGTCAAAATTGAAACTGATCCTCTGCGGCTCGTATATCGAAACGATGAAAAACCTTCTTGAAAAACAGAATCCGCTTTTCGGCAGATTTGATCTGATGATTGACCTCAAAGCGATGGACTATGGCGATTCCGCCTTGTTTTATCAGGATTTCAGCGACGAGGACAAAGTCCGCCTCTATTCGGTTTTCGGCGGAGTTCCTTACTACACAAGACTGATCGATTCCGGAAAAAGTGTCCGGCAGAACATCATTGACCTTATCGCCAGCCCGGGAAGCCGTCTGGAAAGCGAAGTCGTAATGTTTCTGAAATCGGAAATCCAGAAAATGGGCAACGCCTATGAAGTTTTTGAAGCTCTCGCAAAAGGAAAAGTAAAATTCAGCGATATCCTTGCGGAATCGGCGGTTTCAAGTTCTCCGACGCTTTCCGACATTCTTGAAAAACTCCAGCGGATGGAACTTGTCCGAAAATATGCCCCGATAAATGACGAGAACAACAAGAAAAAATGCGGCTACTACATCTGCGACAATCTTTCGCTTTTTTATTTCAAATACATCTACCGCAATCTTTCACGCCTGAATGTCATGAATCCCGATGTTTTCTTCGACAAATTTATTCAGCAGGATTTCGAAGAGCAGTATGTTCCGAAATGTTTCGAGGAGATCTGCCGACAGTATCTTGTCAGGAAAAATAAAGCGTGCGAGCTTGAAAATCCGTTCGAAAAAATCGGCAGATATTATTATGATGACCCCGTAAACCGCAAAAACGGCGAATTCGATATCGTGACGCAAAACGGTAAAGATTTCACGTTCTATGAAGCGAAGTTCCGCTCCGCACCGGTCACAAAAGCCATGATCGATGAAGAAATCAGACAGGTGAATGCCGCAGGACTTACTTGCAGAAAATACGGTTTCTTCAGCCGCTCGGGTTTTGACGGAATCGAAAATGCCGACAAAAACAACCTGATTTTGTTTGAACTCGGGGATTTGTATAAATCTTAACATTTCGTCACATAAAATAAAAAATTTCACTTTTTTTCCAAAAACAGGGCAGATTTTCTTGATTTTTTTATCGGGATTTTGTATAATCTCTGCGTAATTTTTAAAAGTTGCGACACAAATAATTTGACAGGCGTTATTCGCTCAGTCGAAATAATTGACCTGACATTTGTGCCGCCATTATTCCGCGATAGAACCAAAGACGGGGAAAAAAATGACAGAAAACGATATAAAAAAACACTACGGGCGAATAGGCAAAACAATAATTTCAACTTTTATTTAGGAGGTAAGTTATGGATTTCACGACATTTATTATTGCGCTGGCTATCGGAGCGGTTTTCGGATTTTTCATCGGAATGCTTTTCGTAAAACTCCGTTTTGCAGGAGATCTGGCAACAAGCAGAGCTGAAGCTAAGGCCGCACTGGAAAGTAAAAAGGAGACGTTGGAAACACAGCAGAAGAATTTTGATGCAACTATCGAGACAGTCAAAGACAAACTGGAAAACATAGCAGGAAAAGTGCTGGAAGAACAGCAAAAAAAGTTCGACATTTACAACAAAAAGGAATTTGAAAGCATAACTTCTCCGTTTATGAAGGAACTCAATGATTTGCGCAAAATAATCGGAGAATCGGATTCTGACCGGAAAACAAGCAAAACAGAGCTTGATACGACAATCAAAATTCTTGTGAAGCAATCTCAAGAATTGAGCAAAGATTCTCAAAAATTGACTGAAGCTCTGGCAAGCAAGGGCAATGTTTTGGGAAATTGGGGGGAAA
>Ga0265299_10005866_pt1 | contig 11332 bp, 8 predicted proteins | sample AusTroGonzalo_MG_4_FD_193485 | JGI IMG/M metagenome (GOLD analysis project Ga0265299, IMG submission 193485) | Bovine rumen microbial communities from tropical cattle in Woodstock, Queensland, Australia - Gonzalo_02 | ecosystem: Host-associated > Mammals > Digestive system > Stomach > Rumen ...
TCGTGATCGTATTGAAGTTCGCGTCGCGGATCTTTATCCTCGCAGTCTTCGCCCATCTTGTCGCGTGGCGAAAGCGAAGCCCTACATCCGTCACGAGTTCAAGCAACGTCTCGCGCACCGCCTCGCGGTCGGAAGTGTCTTCTTCGAAAGTGTGTTCGCGCGACACCGACTTCTCCTCGCCCGGTTCCCAGTACACCTTGTCGTCTGAAATTCCAAACGCCATGTCTATGAGATCGTCAGAGACGAGCGGGTTGCCGCGCCCAAGTCGCTGCAGGTCGCCGCATGTCGCGATGCCGTATGGCTTAAGCGATTCTACCGTCTTCTTCCCCGCGCCCCAGAGGACGCCTATCGGCTTGTCGCGCAAGAACGCCGTGATCTCGCCTGGCTCAAATGGCATGAGCGTGAAGCCGTCCGGCTTGTTCTGCTCGGAGCCGATCTTCGCGAGAAGCCGATTTGGCGCAATGCCGACCGAGCACGTCACTCCGCATACTCGTCGTATTTCCGCGCGCAGCGCTTCGCCGAGTGCCTTCGCCCGCGCGCGCGCGCCCGCGTTTTTTCCTCCGTAGAGATGGAGCGAGCCCGTTATGTCGAGAAACGCCTCGTCTACCGAGACTCCCTCGACGAAAGGCGTGTAGTGCGAGAACACCTCGAATGCCTTGTCCGAGACTTCCTGGTACGCTTCCATGTGCGGCCGGACGAAAATCGCATGCGGGCAGAGCTGGTAGGCCGTCCTCGACGGCATTGCACTCCTGATGCCGAACTTCCGCGCCTCGTAGGAACACGTCGACACGACCCCTCGCTCGTGCGGCCCCGAGCCGACGACAAGCGGCTTCCCGCGCCACTCCGGGTGCGAGAGCAACTCTACAGACGCGAAGAATGCATCCATGTCGACATGCAGGATCACGGCCATGCGACGATTATAGCATATACATGGTATAATATCCGCGATGAAACGTCCGGAGATTCTCGCCCCCGCCGGGGACTTCACTTGCCTTAAGGCCGCGATCGATGCAGGCGCCGATGCCGTGTACTTCGGGCTCGGCACCTTCAACATGCGCGCACGGAGCGGCGTCAACTTCAAGGAATCCGATCTTCCCGAGATTGCGCGCCGCTGCGGAAAGGTGCGTCGCTACCTCGCCCTCAACGCGATCATGTTTGAGGACGAGATGGAAACGGTCGAGAAGACGATCATCGCCGCGAAGCCATTCGTCGACGCTTTCATCGTCTCGGACTGGGGCGTCGTCTCGCTCTGCAAAAAGCACGGCGCAACCTTCCACGTCTCTACGCAGATGTCGACGTCAAATTCAGAAGCGGTGAAGTTTCTCGTCTCGCAGGGCGCATCGCGCGTAGTCCTCGCGCGCGAGTGTACGCTTGCCGAGGTGAAGCGCATCTGCGCGTCGTCGCCAGTCGAAATTGAGTGCTTCGTCCACGGTGCGCAGTGTGTCGCGGAATCGGGCCGCTGCTTCATGAGCCACGACGTCTTCGGTAAGAGCGCGTGTCGCGGCGAGTGCGTTCAGCCGTGCCGTCGCCGCTTTCTCGTAAAGGCCGTCGATCTCTACGAAGACGCCGACGGAAATCCTGTGCATACTGATGCAAAGGCGCAGTATATCGTCGAGCCGCACACTGTCCTTTCCGCGAAGGATCTTTGCTCGCTCGGTTTCGTTGACAAGCTGATTGACGCCGGAATCGCCTCTTTCAAGATCGAGGGTCGCGCGCGTAATGCCAACTATGTGATGACGACTGTGCGCTGCTACCGCCGCGCCGTTGATGCGGTTCTCTCTGGGACTTACACGCCCGAATTAGTGCAGGAGCTGACAGAGGAAGTGAAGACGGTGTTCCACCGCGAGTTTGCGGACGGTCTCTATTTCGGTCGCCCCGGCGCGCACCAGTTCGCCGACAGCGAGGATTCTCTCGCGACGACCGTGAAGCGGCACGTCGGCATAGTGATCGACTACTTCCTCAAGGCGGGAATCGCCCAGGTGAAGATTCAGGACCACGCGATCCGCCCGGGCGATGCGCTCCAGATACATGGGCCCACCACCGGCGTCGTCGAACTGACGCTTGGCGAGCTTCGCCGCGACGACGAGACGCCGACTGTCGGCGAGAAGGGGACGTGGGTCACATTCAAGTGCCCGCGCTGCCGCGTCGGCGACAAGGTGTTTTTCATCGAGCGGCGGATTTGATATAATTCGTGCATGAAAACAAATTCGCTTCTTCTCCGCGGCGCATTTGCCGCGGCCGTGCTCGTTGCGGCGCCGCTCGTTGCGGCCGATCTTTCCGAAGTTGCAGACCTGAAGCCGCTCGCGATGAAAGTCTACGGAATCAGGAGCGTTGAGCGCAAGGGCGACAAGGCGCTTGCCGTCACGCTTGGCGCAAGTTCCTCGGCAGGCGCGCGCCGTCTCGTCAACGCCTGGCGCGTGACGAGCCCGGACGATCCGGCCTACGCGTACTCGAAATTCGTGAAGCCCGACTCTGTCGCGGAAGTCTCGTCGGAAGTCGAGTTCAAGTATCCCGACGGAATGGCAGAGCAGAAGAAGGTGATGCCGTCTCTCTCTCGCACCGTTGTCGAGCTGAAGTTGCCGACGCCGATGAAGAAAAACTGCCAGTATGCCGCCGTCGCATACGGCGCGGAGATGGAAGTCGTGACTTCCGGCCGCACCGGACTCTACGCGGGCGAAGACGCAGTTGCCGCAGATCTCGCCGCGGCGATCATCGGCCTTCGCCGCGTCTCGTCCGTAGGCGAGGGAAAGCTCCTCTGCGAATTCGGCGCGGGCTACAGCCCCGCGGGCGGAAATTCCGCCGCGAACTGGAAGGTGACGGTGAACGGAAAGCCGCGCCCCGTCCTCGCGCTCGGCCGCCGCTCGAAGATCGACTGCTATGTTCCGAAGGGCTGGGGCGGCACTTATCCCTGCCTCATGCAGCACGACGTATTCCTCGACATCGGCGATACGCTTAAGAAAGGCGACAAGGTCGCTGTCGAAGTGACGGCCGCCGTGACCGCGGGCGCGCGCGACACGTCGTTCGCGTTCGACGAGTCGAAGTGCGTCTCGCGTTCGATTCAGGCAAACCAGGTCGGCTATCTTCCCGACGCGCCGAAGTTTGCTTATGTCGGCTGCTGGTTCGGCTCGTTCCCAGACGCGAAGTTCGCGGGCGGCGCGGGTGCGCGCAAGTGCGCGAATACGAAGCTCGCCGTCTCGTCGCTCGCTTTTGACGCAAATCCCTCCTTTGAGATCGTCGACGAGAAGAGCGGCAAGCCGGTCAAGAAGGGAACGGCTAAGTTCGTCTTCAGCGGGAACGAGAAGGAATCGAAGAAGGCGTCCTACGCCGCGTCCAATGTCTGGGAGCTTGACTTCTCAGACGTGCGCACGCCGGGTCGCTACTTCATACGCATTCCCGGTGTCGGTCGCTCTCTCGCCTTTCACATCGACAAGGCGGTATATGAAAAGGCGCTCAAGGTGCAGGCGCTCGGCGTCTACGAACAGCGCTGCGGAATTGCGCTTGATCCGAAGCTGACGCGCAGCTGGGAGCGTATCGCCTGCCACGCGGGCGGTGTCACTGCGTCGACTTGTGCGCGCGTGAAAAATCCGGAGTTCGCGCCGTTCGACAAGAACGTCGTCAATGGAGCGGACGGGAAGCCCCTCGTCCTCGCGGCGTCGGGCGGGCATCACGATGCGGGTGACTACAATCCGCGCTCGCATCTCGATGTCGCGCAGGCGCTTCTCAACTGCTACGAGCTTAAGCCGGACGCCTTCGCCGATGGACAGTTCGCAGTTCCGGAGCGCGGCAACGGAATCCCCGACATCGTCGACGAGGCGCTTTGGCAGTTGAAGCTTTGGAAGGGGCTTCAGGACGAGGACGGTGGTATTCGCGCCGGAACGGAGTCGCTGCGCGATCCCGGCTTCTTCCAGACTGTCGAGCTCGACGACACAGGCGACTACGCGTGGGCGAAGGACAGCAAGATGTCGTTCCAGTGCGCGGGTGCGTTCGCGCAGGCGGCGCGAATCCTCAAGAAGTGCGGAAAGGCGGCGGAGGCAAAGGACTTCCTCTCGCGCGCCCAGCGCGCATACGAGTGGGGCAAGGCGAATCCGACGCCTGGGCTCAAGGACGGGCAGGATAAGGAGTATAACTCCGATCCGCGTGCATACGCCGCTGTCAGTCTCTACCACACGACGCGCGACGCGAAGTATCACGACGACTTCAAGGCAATCTCGCCGTGGGCATCGAACCCGAAGGCCGAGGTCTCGAGCTGGGGCAAGTACGATCTCTCCCTTGCGGCGAGGCAGTATCTTCTTCTTCCCAAGGAGCTTGCCGACGCCACGCTGAGGAAGACGATAGAGGAGGCGATGTTCGCGGAGTTCCGCATGTTCAAGAGTGGGTCGGCGAAGTGGCCCTACAAGTTCCTCAGGAATCCGTGGGCTCCGATTACGTGGGGCACAGGCGCCTACGAGAACTACGCCGTCACCGCCGCGCACCTCTACGCGCTGACGGGCGACAAGGAGTGCCGCGAATGGCTCGTTAGGACGTGCGACAACACGCTCGGCGCGAACCCGCTCGGGCTTAGCTGGATCACGGGGCTTGGCGAGAGGACGATTCGCTGCCCCTTGCACAACAGCCGCTACCGCGCGGCGGGCGGTCCTGTCATTGGTCTTCAGGCCCAGGGCCCGATGCAGCGCGGTCACGGCTATTCGTTCAAGGAGACGCTGTATCCCGCGTGGAAGGAAGGCGAGGCGGTTCTTCACGCCTTCATCGACAACCACTGGGCGATTGCGATGGACGAGCCGACCGTCAACAACATGGCTAATACGCTCCTCGTCTTCGGCGTCCTTTCAAAGTAGCGGATAGCGGGTAAAACCCGCACGGCGCGGGCGATATTGTGCTATAATATCGCCTTATGAAAAAGATTATCATTACCGTCATTGGCAAGGATTCCGTCGGCATTCTCGCAAAGACCTGCACCTACCTCGCCAAGGAGCATATCAACATTCTCGACATCAGCCAGACCGTTACCGGCGGTTTCTTCAACATGATGATGATCGTCGACGCGGCGAAGTACAAGAAGACCTTCGACAAGCTTGGCGCTGAGCTCGCCCGTCTCGGAACCGGCATGGGCATGAAGATCCGCTGCCAGAAGAGCGAGATTTTCGAGAAGATGCATAGGGTGTGATATGATTAACATATCAGAAGTTCTTGAGACGAACCGGATGATTCTCGAGGAGAACCTCGACGTCCGGACGATCACGATGGGCATCTCGCTTCTCGACTGCGCGGACTCGTCAGTCAAGAAGACATGCGACAAGATATACGCGAAGATAACGCGTCTTGCGAAAGACCTCGTGAAGACCGGCGACGACATCGGCCGCGAGTTCGGCGTGCCGGTCGTCAACAAGCGCGTATCCATCACGCCCGCAGCGATCGTCGGCTCGTCCTGCTGCAAGATGCCGTCCGACTTCGTGAAGATCGCGAAGACTCTCGACCGCGCGGCGAAGAAACTCGGCATCAACTTCATCGGCGGCTACTCGGCGATCGTCTCGAAGGGAATGACGCCCGCAGACGAACTTCTTATCCGCTCGATTCCCACTGCGATGGCTGCGACCGAGCGCGTCTGCTCGTCCGTCAACGTCGGCTCGACGAAGACCGGCATCGACATGGACGCCGTGCGGCTCATGGGCGAAATAGTGAAGGAGACGGCAGCAAAGACGAAGAGCCGCGGCTCGATTGGCTGTGCGAAGCTCGTCGTCCTCTGCAATGCGCCCGACGACAATCCCTTCATGGCCGGTGCGTTCCACGGCGTGAGCGAAGCGGACGCAGTCATAAACGTCGGCGTCTCGGGACCTGGCGTCGTCAACCACGTGTTGCGGCACACTTGCCGCGGAGTCGGCTTCGAGACGCTTTGCGAGACAATCAAGAAGACGGCGTTCAAGATCACGCGCGTCGGTCAACTCGTTGCGCAGGAGGCATCGAAGCGCCTCGGCGTTCCGTTTGGAATCATCGATCTCTCGCTCGCGCCGACGCCTGCGATCGGCGACTCTGTTGCAGACATTCTGAAGGAGATAGGGCTCGAAGAACCAGGCGCGCCAGGAACGACCGCCGCGCTCGCGCTTCTCAACGACCAGGTGAAGAAGGGGGGCGTGATGGCGAGCTCCTACGTCGGCGGACTTTCGGGCGCGTTCATCCCGGTCTCCGAGGATCAGGGAATGATCGACGCAGTGAACGCCGGTGCGCTCACCATCGAGAAGCTCGAGGCGATGACGTGCGTCTGCTCCGTCGGTCTCGACATGATCGCCGTTCCCGGTTCGACTTCCGCGTCGACGATCTCCGGCATAATCGCCGACGAAGCGGCGATAGGAATGGTGAACCAGAAGACGACTGCGGTGAGAATCATTCCCGTCGCGGGGAAGAAGGTCGGCGACTCGGTGGAGTTCGGCGGACTTCTCGGCCACGCGCCGGTGATGAGGGTCTCCAAGTTCTCGTGCGAGAAGATGATTGCGCGCAAGGGCCGCATCCCCGCGCCGATACATTCGTTCAAGAATTAATCTGGTAGAGCTTATGAAGTTTAGCCACAAAGTTCACAAGGAAATCTGCGGAAAATGAACGCCATGATCGCCGCCACCGTCTACTGCATTGTCGGATGCAACACGGGCTCGCCCGACAAGGCCGCGCTCAAGGTTCTCGAGTGCGACACAGAAACGGGCGCTGCAAAAATCGTGCAGTCGGTCAACGGCTGCGAGGGGACGACGTACTACCAGATCTCCAAGGACGGGAAGACTCTCTATTCCGTCTTTGCGGAGAAGGTCGATAACAAGTCGCACGGAGCGCTCGTCAAGTTTGCGCTCGACGGACACCGCATAGGCGAGATGACGCGACTTGCGGGGCTTTCTTGCGAGACGCCGTGTCATGTCGCGCTTTCGCCAGACGAGAGCGTCATGTCGGTTGCGGTTTATTGGTCGGGGGTTTACGGAGTGATGGCGCTGGACTCGCTCCAGCTGACGACCGCGGCGCTACCTAACGATGCGGTTGGTCCGCGAAAGGATCGCCAGCAAAAGGCGTTCGCGCACCAGACGTTCTACACACCCGACGGTAAACTTATGGGCGTGTGTGACCTCGGCTGCGATCGTGTAAACTTCTACGACTACAAAAAGCCGGGCGGACTTGATAAGCCGGTTATCACGCTAAAGGCCGATCCTGGCGACGGTCCGCGCCACGCGCTCTTCTCGAATGACGGCAAGTTCCTCTTTGTAGTGAACGAGCTGTCATCAACCGTTACAAGTTACAAGGTAGAAGCTCCCACTCCTCCACTCACCAACTCCTCCACTCACCAACTTCCGCCGTTCACCCGCATAGGCAAATGGTCGATGCTGCCCGAGGGATGTGCGCTTAAGGAGACCGAGACGAAGGCCGCGGCGATCAAGCTGACAGCCGACGGCAAGCTTCTCATGGCGTCGAACCGCGGGCACGACTCGATCGCGTTCTACGCAGTGAACGAAGACGGCTCGCTCACAATGAAGAATGTAGCGAAGCTGACCGGCAAGTTCCCGCGCGACTTCGAGCTTATGCCGGGCGAGAAGTTCATGGTCGTCGGGCACAAGATGTCGAATGAGATTCAGGTCTATGCATTCGATCGCGAGAAGTGCGAACTTAAGCCGGTTGGCGAGCCGATTCCCTGCTGGCGTCCGCTGTGTTTCAAGTTCCTGAAATAAAAAACAAGATTGGGAAAACAACAAACCTAAAGGCAGCAGTTTAAATTTTAACGCAGAGACGCGAAGACGCAAAGTGCGCAGAGAAAGATAGAGCGTTAAAAATCAATACCCCAGACGAATAAATTATAATGACGCTGATAATACAGAATGGTTTGATTGTTGATGGCTCGGGGAAGCCCGGGTTCTATGGCGATGTCGTCATTGACGGCGACAAGATCGTCGAGGTAACGGGGAACGGGGAACGTAACCGCCCCTTGCGGGGGTTTGCGACCCATGGGGAAGCAAACACGCCGAGCGAAGCGAGTGCCGAGGGAACGGGCAACACCCTCGACGCCACAGGTTGCATCGTAAGTCCAGGCTTTATCGACGCACACGCGCACTCCGACGCCTACCTCGTCCTCGAGCCAGACGCGCCGTCGAAAATCTCACAAGGAATCACAACCGAAATCAACGGACAGTGCGGCGGCTCGGTTGCACCGCGCTACGGTGAAGCTCGTCTCTCCGGCGACTGGGCGACGTTGCTCGGCTCTCGCCTCACATGGCGCTCGCTTGCAGAATACCGCGCAGTCCTCGAAGCGGCGAAGCCGGCGATAAACACAATTCAGTTTGTCGGTCACAACACTCTCCGCTCTTCCGTCGTCGGCTATGCCGGACGCGCAGCAACGAGTGACGAGCTAAAGGAGATGCAGCGTCTTCTCGCTGAGTCGCTTGATGCCGGTGGCTGGGGACTCACGACTGGGCTCATCTACCAGCCGGGAAAATACTCGACGCCAGAAGAAGTAGTCGCGCTTGCAAAAGTCGCCGCGGAGCGCGGCGCATTCTACGCGACGCACATGCGCTCCGAGGGCGACAGGATTCTCGAGGCGATTGACGAAGTGATCGACCTGGTGCGCGCGACTGGAATACGCGCGGAAGTCTCTCACCTCAAGACGAGCGGCAAGCGCAACTGGCACAAGATCGACGCAGTGCTGGAGAAGATCGAGAATGCGATTGGCGAAGGGCTTCTTCTCGGAAGCGACCGCTATCCGTTCTGCGCGGCGGGAACTGATCTCGACATCGTTCTTCCAGATTGGGCGCAGGAAGGCGCCGCGCTCGCGGAGATGGCGCGATTTGCCGATCCCGCGACGCGGGCGAAGATCGTAGCAGAAATCAACGCGTCAGACCGCGACTGGTCGACGGTAATGATCGGCGGAACGTGGAGCGAATCCACCAAACCCTTTAGCGGCCAATCTGTCTCCGAAATCCTGTCCCGGACGTCCCGGCTGTCCCAGATGTCCTGGAACCTTTCATCCCCTGGCGAATTGATTTGCCGAATTCTCGAGCTTGACGGCTGCAAGACTGGCGCGTTCTTCTTTGGGATGAGCGAAGACAACCTCGACAAGATTCTCTCTCGTCCGTGGATCGTTCCCGGGAGCGACGCGTCTCTTCGCGCACCGTGGGGACCGCTCGGCGCGGACCATCCGCATCCTCGCGCATACGGCACGATGCCGGAGTTCTACCGCCGCGTGCGCGCGCTCGGCGTTTCGCGTGAAGAGGCGATTGCGCGCATGACTTCCGTTCCCGCGCGGCGTTTCGGCATCGCGCATCGCGGCGTGATCGAGAAGGGCGCGTTTGCCGACATCGCAATCTGGAAGGAAGATGAGTTCTCTTCTTCCGCGACATACGTCGAGCCGCACAAGTTCTCTCGCGGAGTAAAAGCCGTCGTCGTGAACGGAGCGGTGTCGTATACAGAAGGAAAGTTCACCGGCGACCGCGCTGGAAGATTCTTGGAAAGAAATGGGTGAAGTTTTTTAACGCAGAGACGCAGAGGCGCAGAGTACGCAGAGAGGAAAATAGAGCATGAAAAAGATACCTGTAATAGTTTGGTTGCCGCTTGTGTTTGTCGCAGGCGGGCTTGTCGGTTACTACGGCCCGGCCGAGGAACTTCGCTCGCGTGACGTGCGCGAGCAGGAGGAAAAGGCGAAGCCAAAGTCAAAGAACGCCTTTGGCTCCTTTACCGAACTCGTCAACATTCCCGAAGTCGCCAAGCGCCCGCGCCGCGTGAAGGACACGGAGCCTGCGACGAACACGACCGCCGTCGCCGAGACTGCGGACGAACAGCCGAAGGGAACGAACGCCACGGTCGAAGTGGCTGCGCCGCGTCGGAGGCGTGTCGCGCCAGAAGATCTTCGCGCGCGCATCGACGAAGCGGCCGAGCTTTGGCGCACGCGCATCGAGATCGCGCGCGCTTCCGCGATCGAGAAACTTGGGCTTGACGACAAGGGCGCCGAGTCGTTCAACGACGCAATCGAGGACATGAACGCGAAGCTGCGCGAATCGATACAGATCGTTGCCGACAGGGTTGCGTCCTCCGAGGCGATGACGCAAGAGCTTGGTGTCCGTCTTATGGGAGACATCGCGACGACTCTCGCCGAGACGTATGACTCGCTCGCCACTTGCGTCGACGAAGACCATCGCGGCGAAGTCTCGCGTCTTGAACTCACCAACTTTATCGACCCGTCTGTCGGCGAACCGCTTATCGCCGTCCAGGACAAGCTCGAGGACTTCGGGGAAAGGCCCAGGAAATGAGAACCATCCGCGTCGCGCTATTCGAGCTTGCCGCCGCGGTGCGTACGCGCCGCGCCATCGTGCTTGTCGCGCTCTATCTCGCCGCGTCCCTTCTCGGGATGAGCGGCGCGATAACGGCGCTCGGCAAGATGGAAGACCGGCTCGCGGAAATCCTCCAGGTTGAGAAGGTCGAGGGCAAGAGCGGAGTAGTCTCCGCGGCACTCTGGAAGTCGAAACCGTTCCAACATCTCGTCCGAAGCGCAGTCGGCGACTCTCTCATCTATGACGACATCGTGGGCAAGCATCCCGCCGAACTAATCTACGCGTGGATAGTATTTCTCGCGGTGCCGCTCTTGACGGTGCTTGTCGCGACGAGGCGCGTCGCGGAGGAAGTGAAGTCGGGCGCTGCAAAGTACATGCTGCTTCGAGTGACGCGGCTCGAATGGACGCTCGGCAAGTATCTTGGGATTGCGCTACTAATGCTCGTCGGACTTCTCATAGGAGCGATAGCGGCGTGGATAGTCGCGGCGTTCCGGCTATCGGGTGCTGACATTCCGGCGCTCCTTACCGCGATGATCGTCTGGTCGTTCAAGGCGTGGTTCCTCTCGCTCGCTTGGCTTGGCCTCGCGCTTGGAGTCTCGCATCTCTTCAAGTCTGGCGCGAAGGCCGACGCCGTGGCGATACTTCTCATGATCACCTTCTCCGTCGTGCCAGCGATCTTGAAGGGCTTTGGTTCCGCCTGGCTCGGCGGGAAGCTGCTCGTGCTTGTTCGCCTCTTCCCGTCGTCGGTGGATGATGCGCTTTGGCGCTCGTCGTTCATGCCAGTTGCGGCGAGCGCAACCTGGCTCTTGATGCTCGGGCTTCTCTATCTTTCAATCGGCCACGCCGTCTTTGCGAGGAGGGATGTCCGATGAACGAGGCGATAATCACACGCGGGCTCGTAAAGAAGTACGGCCGCCATGCGGCGCTCAACGGCTTTACGCTCGCCGTTCCCTCTGGGTCCATCACGGGACTCGTCGGGCGAAACGGCGCGGGCAAGACGACATGGATGATGACTGTCGCCGGCTTCGTGATTCCAAACGCCGGCG
>Ga0265299_10005868_pt1 | contig 11332 bp, 13 predicted proteins | sample AusTroGonzalo_MG_4_FD_193485 | JGI IMG/M metagenome (GOLD analysis project Ga0265299, IMG submission 193485) | Bovine rumen microbial communities from tropical cattle in Woodstock, Queensland, Australia - Gonzalo_02 | ecosystem: Host-associated > Mammals > Digestive system > Stomach > Rumen ...
CGCCGTCCGATTTGGTCCCGGGATTGATATAGATATCGTCACTGGAACTGACAGCGATATTGTCCATCACTGACCGCCCGCCGATATATGCCCGCAGGAGCCCGCCGACGTGGTCCACGATCAGCGTTTCCTCTCCGCCCAGGTTCAGCCCGCTGAACTGTATTTTCCCGCTGCCGGTCCTTACGGTCAGGTTGTTGACCGTCCGGCCGCTCTGGTTCTCATACATGAAATCGACCACGGTTTTCACCTGTCCGGGAATCGTCAGGGGAATCTCGATATCGCTCCCGGTGCTGATGCCGTATACAGGCGACACGTCCTGCCAGAACGGCACGTTGTAAGCCCGGAACGTGATTTCATAATCGCTTGTCCAGTTCCACAGGTCCACGTTCTGCGGCAGGATCACCTTGTCAACCACCATCATCCGGCCCGGGATGAAGTTCACCGTCAGCATCCGGTTGTCCCGGTTCATCGCCCAGCTGACCACCTTGTCAAAGACTTCCTTCCGGTGCGTCAGCTCGTTCTTCGGCAGGTCGATTCCGAAGGCGACGACCACCTCCATCGTCTCCCAGTGGCTCGCGGTCACCCGCTGGCCCACGCCGCCCATGATGCTCGCCGCCTCGATGGTTTCCCGCGGCGTTGCCGGCACTACGTTCCTGATCACGATGCTTTCGTCGATCTCGTCCAGCTGCCGGCCGTTATATGCCACTCTCCGTGAAAGGATCATGTTTTACCTCCTATTGGTCCAGCACGCTGCCAGCCAGCTGTTCACTCACTGCCGGCGCAACCAGGCGCCCGACGACCTGGCCGTCCAGGTATACGCCCCAGTTGCTGATGCCCTTGCTCACCGCGTCCGGCATGTCCTTCACGGCCTTGGTCAGTTCGTCGGATGAATCCTGGGAACTCTCGCTGGCTTTCTGGCTGGCCTCTGTCTCCTGGGCCATCCGGTCATAAGCGTCCGCCACGCTCTGCAGGATCTCGTTCACCCGTACCTGGTCCATCGGCTCACCGGACCAGAACCGGTTCAGCTCGTTCCAGGTGCTCCCGTATGACGTGTTGGATCCGTTCAGCAGGTTGTACAGCTGGGCCTTCTGCAAGTCACTCCGGTTTTTCATTCCCATCAGCAGGGAATCCACCTGGCCCATATTGCCCCAGACATCGTTCCCGCTCTCGCCGAAGCCCAGGGCGTTCGCCGCCGCCGTCAGGAACCAGCTGTTATCCTCCTTAAGGTTCGCCGCGCTGGCGATCCGCGCCGCCTGCTTGTTCCTGGCGTTGCTCACGTCTGCAGCCTGGGCGATCAGTGCCGGCGTAATCGCCGTGCCCAAAACGGCCAAAGGCGCCAGCAGGCTCAGCCCGTTGGCGGCAATCGCGCCTTTCACGCCTCCGCCGACCGCCGCCGCTTTTCCGGCACTGCTGGCAGCCTTCCCGGCACCGCCGGCCGCTTCGGCAGCTTTCGCTACCTTCGACATGTCGAGTCCCTTCAGCCCGGTCACCAGCTCGTAGATCTTCATCGCCGTGCCGGTCAGCTTCAGCGCGCCCCAGCCGGCGACAATCGCGCCCATCGCCGTGACAACCGTCCCGCCGTGCTCCACCAGCCACTTCACACCGTCTGTGATCTTCGTTATCACGTTCTCAACGGTGGCCTTGCCTTCGTCGCTCTTCAGCCAGTCGCCGATCTGCCCCAGGAGCTTGTTGACCTCTGTCAGCGCCAGCTTCATCGGCTCCGCCAGTTCAGAAAGCGCCGTCCGCTTCAGGTCTTCCAGCTGGATCTGCAGCTTCTGGTACTCGTCATCCATCTTGTTGAGCTCGTCGAGCTCTTCCTTGGTCATGACGTTCCAAGCCGCGTTGGTCTTCTCGTATTCCTCCCGGCCGGCCTTGAACAGCGGGATCAGGTCGTGCCAGCTCCTGCCAAACAGGTCGTTGGCTTTCGCTTCCTGTTCCGCCTCGTCGGTGAGGTTCATAATCGCCTCGCCGGCTTTCCAGAAGGTGTCCTCCGCGTCACCCAGGTATTCGACGCCCAGGTCTCCCAGGGCGGACATTGTTCCCTTGTTCCCGGAGCCGACGCCCTTCATCAGTTTCTGGCGGGCCTTGATGATCGTCTCCGCGTCCGTGTCGATGATCCGCGCGGTCTTTTCCATCCGCTGCAGTTCTTCCGGGCTCACACCCAGCACCGTGCTCCGGGTGTTGATATCGTCCGCCCAGCTGCCGACGCCCAGGACGTCTTTCATGATCTTTTTGCCCAGGTCAACAGCCTTTTTGGCGGCCTTCTCCATGCCGTCGGTGATCTTCCCGAGCCCGTCCACCACGTTCTGGACGCTCACCTGCTTGCCCACGTTGGCAAGCTGTTCATTCATGTATTCGGTATCGCCTGCGGTTCCCAGCGCGGCGCTGCCGACCTTTTCCAGCTGGTCCTGGGTGTCCAGGATGCTCCCCTTGGCGGCGATGACCTGCCGCTGCATGTCCTGGAACGCGGAACTGGCCGGGCTCACGCCCTTTTCCTTCATGTCCTTCAGGGCTCTTTCCGCCTTGTCCAGGATGATTTTCTGTTCTTCCAGCTTCGCCTGCAGCAGCTCGGTCTTCCGCTGCATGTAAGCTTCAGCGTCACCGCTCGCCTTGAACTGCTTTTCGAGCAGGCCCAGGTCGGCGTCCATCGTCTTGATCTGTTGCCTGGCCGTGCTGATGTCCTGTTTGAACTTCGCGACGCCGGTCACGCCCATCTTGATGTTTACGCCGCTCGATGCCATCTGCTCACCTTCTCTATTTCCTGATCACGCCGTGCTGGACGTCATCGTAGTTTCGTCTGTAAATGTACAGGTCCATCACCTGCCCCGGGCGCATCCGGTTGATCTCCGGCAGCGTCAGCCCCGCGATCAGCCCCCAGCTGACCACCATCAGGTACGTCAGTTTGCCGGCCCGTCTTTTTTTTTCATTTCCTCCAGGGTCACGTCCACCGGACCCTCGTTTTCCTTCTCCTGAATCTCCGTTGCCATGCCCTCCGCCAGCGCGTCCATACATGCGTTGATTGTGGGCATCAGGTCCTTCGGTTTCAGCGCCCGCATCACCCATTTATCCGTCAGGTTGCCGTCCTGCCCGGATTCCTCCAGGCCGGCGTTCCCCAGGATCCGGATCAGCTTCGCCGCGGCGCCCAGGTGATCCACCCCGCCGTACCGGCTCAGGTCGTTCTCGTCCTCCGGGTTCCGGCCCATGACAAGCACCAGCGCGTCACTGATCGGCGCGATCTCCTCCTGAATCTGCTTCATTTCATAAGTCGTGTAGATCAGCGGGATCTCCCGCCCCTTCAGTGTGATCGTAACCATTCCCCTTTACCCCTTTCAAAAAAAGCCGGAGGCGGAGGATATCCCCCGCCCCCGTATATTCTTAGGTGATGCCGGCCTTCCCGTTCAGCCATGCCTTCGCCAGGGCTTCCGTGGTGAAAGTCTCATGCTGGGCGAAGCTCAGGGCGCCGGTGCTGTCCAGGCTCACGCCCGCGCCGATGCCTTCCAGGGTCGGAACGCGCCACTCGATGTTCTGTTCCTTCGTCCTGGTTTCGTCGGAGCTGATGCCGAACTTCACTTTGTAATACCACCAACCTTCATAGGTCGTGGTGCCCTTGTCACGCATGACACGGATATAGCCGAAGCCCACGTTCGGGGCGGCGGCGTCCGTGATCGTGTAGGTGCTGGAGCTGACAAGCTCGCCCAGGAGCGTATGCCTGGCGGCGTCTTTCAGTCCGCTGGGCTCCAGGGTGATCGTGTAGCCCAGGACGCCGTTATCGCTATCGAGCTCGACGTCGTCGCCATAGAAGTGGCCGTCCGCGCGGTTCCAGGAGACGGACGCGCTGACCGCTTCGGCGAAATTGGAGCCGGTGCTGTAGGTGATGCCGCTGCCGGGGGTGTAGGTGTTCACCGGGGCCGCGACCAGGTACCTCATACCAACGTTCGCATTCATAGGTTTACCCTCCAGTTATTGTTTAGTCATGGCCTCGAAGGTCTCTTCGATCTTGTCCTTCATGGCCTTCATCGCCTTGTCCGATCCGTTCTTCACGGCCTTACGGACAAAAGGCTGTTTCTTCATAAAGCTCGTCCCCGAGTTGATGGCGTTCACGATCACAGGGATCGGCTTGACGTGCCCGTTCAGGTCCGCGTATCCGGCGTTGCGGTAGCCCACGGATGTATTCACCTCCGTGCCGCTCCGGTCAAACTTTGCGATGCCGGGCTCCGCGTTCAGAACGATCTCCTTTTCCTCCGGGCTGGGGAGCCGCGTGCCTTCCCTGGCAAACTGAAAAGGCGCCGTCCGGATGGTTTGCACGCTCTTTCCGAGCTCGTCCGCCATCACGCCCGCACCTTCATACAGTCCCTGGGCCGCTACCGACCCCGCGGCGGCGCCCATCTTTTCCAGCAGTTCGCTGATCTCTTCCATCCCTTCAGTCTTCATCTGGTACGGCATCGTCATCTTCCTCTGTCGGCGTATCCATGCACTGGAAAACCCATTCCACATGAAACAGGCCCGTGCCGGTCTCGTACTGGGTGCTGTTGAGGCTCCAGCTGTCGCCCAGGATCTCCGTCAGCGTTTCCTCCACCGCGTCGATGATGTCGCCGCGTTCGGTCAGCTTCTGGTAGAACACATCGACGGAGCCCTCCCAGACCCGGTCCAGCTTCCCGCCGTCCCCGTTCAGGGTGTTCGCCTCGAAGTCCAGCTGCACGACGCCGTACGCGCCTTCCGGGCGGGTCTTCCATCCGTACTCCGCAAAGGGTACGCTGGTCAGTTTCAGCGCTGCCACAAGGGCCTCATACTCACTCGGCATTTAGCCCACCCCCTCGGCCTGGTTCGGTTCCGGTTCGGGTGCCGGCGGCAGTGGCAGGGCGTTGCCCTTCTCCCGCTGCAGCGTCAGCTCGATGCCGTCCGTTTCCGTCACGTACACCCGCAGGATCCGGTACCTCTGGGTCCCGATCTCACAGAGCGGTTCCCCTTCATACTCGAAGTCATGCGCCAGGCAGACCTTCAGCTCCGGGTTCAGCCCGATGCCCATCGCCTGGTACGCTTCCTGCATCCCGATGGATTTCACCGTGCACGGGACCGTGCGCTTATTCTCTGCCGGTTCGGTTCCGACGCCTGCAGCTGCCGGGTTGACCTGGATTAAATCAACCACGTTAGCTTTCATCATGGCTGTCGTCCTCCCCATAGTCCGTATACTCTGCCGCGTGCATCAGCTGCACTTTCTGCAGGTCGTAGGCGTCCGCCAGCTGCTGATAGTTCGGCGGGTTGCCGAAACGCATCTGCGCGTAGGTGATCACCGCCCGCATCGCCAGGGGATCCGTCAGCGTGCTCAGGTCCGTCACCGTGTCCGATGTCGATACGGTGAAGGTCACCGTCCCGGGCAGCGCCACGCCCGCGATCCGCAGGTCATTGGCTCCGGCCATCAGCAGGCTGGCAATTTCGCTGTCGTAGTAGGTCGACGTCACCCGCAGGGCTTTTTTCGCTTCTTTCAGCATCCGGTTTCACCTCATTCATCTCAGGTCCGCGTCCCCCAGCTTCTGCCGAAATGCCTGGAATACGCGGTCGTCCACGATCATCGCGCCCTTGTGCCCAACCTGGACCTTCGGGTCTACCCAGATCCGGTAGCCGCAGCCCCTCGCCCTGATGCAGAAGCTCAGGTCCTCGCCGTATCCCGGCAGGGGCGCAAACAGTTCACTGTACTTGTCCTGGACAGCATGAATCACTTCGGTCTTCATCAGGATGCAGCCGAAGCCGCAGCCCTCCACCTCGAAAAGCCCGTCCCGGGGATAATCCACCAGGCACTCGCTCTCATTCTCGAAGGCCGTCAGCCCCTGGCGGAGCTTTGACCACAGCACCGGCTTATACGGTTCCCGCCGCATGTGGCACACGCCGGCGACGATGTCTTTCTTTTCGTCCTCCATGTCCCGCATCAGGTCGATCAGGAGGTTGGACGGGAAGATCATGTCGCTGTCGATCCACAGCACATAGTCCGCTTTTTCCTCCAGCGCGTGCAGCGCCAGGTCGTTCCTGGCCTTGTACACCAGGCTCCCAGGCAGGTATGCCACATACATCTGTCCGACCCGGCCGTTCAGGCACAGGTTGTTCAGGCTTTTGGAAAATTCAGTTTGTACAGTTTCCCCGCAGGGTATCGCGATCATCGTTTTCATTTTTTCCCCTTTTCTCCCCCTTAACACAGAAAGCGCCCGGGCGGGGAAAGGGGGTACCCCGCCCAGGCATATCCTCAGGCCGTCGCCCTCAGACCGTTATCAGACCGTGGTGCTGACCAGGCGCACGATGGCGTCGGTCTTCGCGGGTTTGGAGTCAAACACGGCGATACCGCGGTACAGGATGGAGTTGCTGGTGAAGCCGGCGCTCTCGTCGCGGTCCACATGGATATCCTCGGGCAGGTTGCCGACCACATCGGTCCATTTGCCCAGGTAAACTTCATCCTTGTCCTTGCCGACATAGTCGTCCACGATGACGGGATAGCCCATCAGGCGGCCGCCGACGCCGGTGATCGTGTCAGGCACGAAGATCGGATTGCCGGTGCTGTCCACGATCTGGGCAACCTTGCCGTACAGGGTCTTCTTGTTGATCAAGAACTTCGCCTCAGCGTCATAGGCGGCGGGCAGCAGGGCGATCAGGTCGCACACATCGCCATAGCCGTAATCGGCCTTGACGACCTGGTTGGTGTTAGTCCAGGTGATGGCGGTGATGCCGTTGGTGCCGTCGTTCAGGATATAGTTGTCGATGGCGCGGGCGATGTCGCCGGCGAGCATCTCAACCAGCCAGCCCTCGAAAGCGTCCACGCTCATCAGCTTCGCGGTCCGGGAGATCTGGATGATCTTCATGAACTCGAAGCCGCCCAGGGTGACGTTCACGATGGTGTCTTCAGCGGCCGCAATGGCGCTGTTCTCAGTGTGCTTGCTGTTGGCAGTGTTACGGACACCTTCAGCCACGAACTTCAGGTTGCCGGCCACGCGGAGCAGGGTGATCTCGCTCAGCATCGGGGCCAGTTTCTTCATTTTCTCGAAGAACTTTTCGGAAGTAATTTCCGGGACGGCGTTGTTGTCATCCACAGACGCATAAGCGCGGGCTTCGGTCTCGTCCAGGGTGCCCTGCAGGTTCTTCAGCCACAGGTTACGATACTCAACAGAATTTCTTTCCATGCGTTTTTCCTCGACTTTCTCTTCAATAATTTTTTCGCCGGTCATTTCGGCGGCTTCTTCGGCCTTCCGGGCTTCCTCCGCCGCGGCGGCCTTCCGGGCTTCCAGCTTCGCGTCAATCGCCTGGATCTCCGTCATCCGGCCCTCCAGATCTTCGGTGCTCAGCGCGTCCCGGGTTTCAGGGGTGTCCAGCTCGCCCAGCAGTTCGGCCTTCCTGGCTTCCAGCTGTTCGGCGTTCATTTCGGTCAGATTCATGCTTCACTGACCTCCTTCTTGTAGTTTTCCAGCCACTCAAGTACCGCCGTCCGGCGGGCCTCGTCGGCTTCCCTGGCACGTTCCTCTTCCAGCTGCTTCCTTGCGCTCTCCAGCGAGGATTTCACGCTCTCCAGCGCGTCACCTTCGGAAGCGGCCTGTACGGATGTGCCTGGATACGCCGGGAAGGCTACCAGAGAACACTCGAAGATCCGCCCGAAGCCGGTGATCCGGCGGAGCGGTTTCTCACTGTCCAGCTCTTCCCAGTGCTCACTATTCACAGTGAAGGCGAACGACATTCCGGAAAGGTCGCCACGTTTCACCGCTGAATATGCTTCTTTTGCCTTCGGATTGTTCGCAACGTCCAGCGCGGCCCGCATGAAGACGCCGTCATCGGCCGCCGTCAGCTGCATCGTGCCGTTCCCGTTGTTCCGCCGGCTGTGGGCCAGCGGGATACTCCCGAAGTCATGCCCGACCATCAGGGCGACATCCCGGAGCATCTTTTCATCGCTCACGGTGGACGGGTCAATGACCTCGCGCCACTCGCCCATATCGGTCTCCTGGTTGAACACGATCGGGTAGCCCTCGATGTAGGCCACCTGTTCGTCTTCCTGTTCCGTCCGAAGCTCAATCGGAGCAAAACGGACTTCCCTCTTATTCATCCTTTTCGTCCTCCTCGTTTTCGTCGGCGTTGCTGTCCTGCACGTCCTTGTACTCGCCGCGGATCGGCGTGTACTGGCCCTTGCCGTCAGGCAGCGGCGCGTAGTTGAACAGCTCGCGGATCTCGTCGATTGTCAGCACACCGCGGTCGCCCAGCTGCTGGGCCATCTGGATCTTCGTGTTGGCGCTCATGTACTGCAGCCGGTTGGCGGTGAACAGGATCCGGTTCCCGCCGTTCCGCTCCCGCTCCGTGAAGGTCATCCGGGTCAGGCCGTCCGACAGTTTGATGGCGAATATCTCCGTGGCGCCATTGAAAAAGGCGTCGAGCTCGTCGCCCGTCGCCTCGTTGCGGATCACCTTTTCACTGATGCCGAAGTAATCGCAGACATTTTCCTTGATCTGCTTCATCTGGTCGGCGTCTACCTTATAGCCTTCCTGTTTCAGCTGCTGGACGTTCGTGAACTGGTTGCCGAACAGGAGAAGCCCGCCGCCTCCGGTCTGGAAATTGTTCTTGTCGAACCGCTCCCGTTCTTTCCGCAAGTCCTCATCAAAGGCCTTGCCCGTCAGCTGAGCCATGAACCGGTAGGTGGCGCCGTTCTTCACGCCTTCCATGATGCCCTGGTTGACCATGTTTACCAGTTCCATCGTCGGGACCAGGGGCGTGTTGACGTCGCCGAAAAAGTCCTTCTTCAGCTGGTGCCTGGAGATGATCGCGCACCGGCGAAGCGCCACGCTCCGGTTCTGCCCGTTCAGAAACAGGTATTTCAGGTACGGCTCCCCGCCACGGTCCACCACTTCACAGCTGGACGGCAGCGCCGGGAAGAATCCGGCAACCTCGCCCATCTCGTCCAGGATCGGCACGATGAACAGGTTGTTCTGAACCATGTAAATGTTTGAACACCGCTCCAGGAACTGTGGCCAGGTGTACCACGGATTCGGGGCTGTCTTCGTCACCGTCCACAGCTTCATCCGGGCCGTACCTTCCATCCGGTACTGTAGTTTCGCCGCGTGCCGGGCGTGGGCGTCCACCGCAGCCCTCACCAGTTCGCTTTCATAGATCTGACCGTCCCAGCTCCGGAAAACCGGCTGGTACGCCGTCAAGGTTTGGTAAACCGTCTCGCTCGCCGGCGCCTGCTTCGGCCTCCCGAAGATCCGGTCAATCAGTCCCATGTCTGTCACCTCTCATTGCTCAGCTGAGCACTGTAGTCCTCATAATAGTTATGTCTCATGCAGATCGCGTCCGACAGCGCGGCCATGCCGTCAATATGCTGTTTCGCGCTCATCTTGATCAGCCGGCGCCGGTTCGTTCCCTCTTCAAACTTGAGGGCCGCATCCAGCATGTGCACCTTCATCAGATCGTTATCATTGATGCACCGCAGCCTGCCGTCCTTGATCATGCCCTCCATGTCGATCAACACGCCGGTCAGGTTGCTTCCCTGGCTGACGCTCTCCATGTCGAAGCCGTCTGCTTCCATGTCCTGCACCAAGTACGCCGCGCTGTATCGGTCATACCCGACCTTCAGCGGCAGGATCTCATAGTCGTGTTCCAGCATCCGAAACCAGTTGTGGACGTCGTGATAGTCCACCGTGTTCTCCCCGCTGATCGTCAGGAGCCCCCGCTGGGCGTAGATGCGATACGGAAGCCCGTCCCGCTGCGTCGCTTCCTCGACCTTGTTCGCCGGCATGAAGAACTGCGTCGCAAACCAGCTGACCCCGTCCTTTTCGACCACGATCACCGCAGCCGTCAGGTCGACCGCTAATGAAAGGTCGATCCCGCCAAGCGCGTACGTGTGCCGGAAGTCTTCTAAGGTCAGATCGTTCCCGAAGCACTTCTTCACGTCCTGAGCCGTCAACCACGCCTGGCTGCTGTTCTGCTTGATGTTGCAGTACTTAGTAAGGAACTCGACTTTCTTGCTCAGGCTCTCCCTGGCTGTATCGATTTCCTTTAGGATGAACTTGACGCTGACACTCTCGCCCAGGCCCGGCAGGCTCTTCCGGAGCTCGTTGATGTCATCCCACTTGTCCACGTCTTCGATGGTGTACAGGATCGGAAGGAAATGCTCTTCCTTGCTGTTTCCCATCAAAAAAGCCGTCCCTCTTCGGAACAGCTCATCGTAGATGCCGTCGTTTTCGTAGCCGGCGGAACTGATCATGATCCCGAACGGTTCCACACGGGCGCCGGTACCGGAAACCATGACCTCCCATTGTTTGAGGCCCCTGTCACCGACCCAGCTGCTGCCTTCATCGCCGACCCAGCTCATCGGTCCGTAACCGTCACTTTTTTTGTCAGCGAACGGCAGCTTCTGGACTGTTGTGTTTGATTCTTTAATGTACAGTCCGCGGGTCCTGGTGCTCTTCGTCTTTTTCTGCAACGACGGCTCATGGTTCACATTGAACTCAAGCGCTGAGAAGGCCAAATCCGCCTGCGCCAATTTGGGGGCAAGAAAATAGATTTCGGATCCATACTCGCCGCCAACATAGGCAAAATATGTCTCAATACCGGCAGCCATAAGCGTTTTGCCGCACTTCCTGCCGACAACGAACATACATTCAGTAAACTGCCTGATCCCATCAGCATCCACGATGCCGAACATCAAACTGAGTGCCGCCTTTTGCCACAGGCTCAACTTAATCAGCCCGGGAGCAAGTTCCCCTTTGTAGTGGTGGCACCTTTTCTCAATAAAGTTGATTACCGAACTTGCCCGTTTTTGTTCAAACTTCCACCGGCCGCTCTCCAGCCCATCTATAATCATTTCGTACAGCATCCGAATCCACTTTCCGACTGTGATGCTGCCGTCCTGGATCTTCTGGTAGTACGCGTAGATCGCGTTCTCGTCGTTCATATTCTGAACTCACTCAGATCGTCTTCTTCGTCCGTGTCCTCTGCCGGGATCATGTCGTTCAGCTGCTTAATGATGCTCTGATAGCTTTTGTCCGTCGCGGTGAACGTTCTGGACGCCGGTCGCTCCCGTTCATACGGATCCGTTTTGTCGGACTGGGTGAACCATTCCGTCTCGCCCTTCTCTTCGATCTCCGCCCACAGTTTGTCAAGCCGTACCCGCAGCCGGGCCGCCTGGATGATCAAGCCCTGAGCCAGGGCGAACTGTTTCGGGGGCAGACCTTTGTAAATTCCCGTCAGTCTTTCCACTTCAAGTTGTTCCGGACTCTTTTTCATGGTAAATCTGCCTCCTTTCTTCCAAGTTCGCTCAGATCCGAATAAGGTAGGGGGTCACGCGAAAAATGGGAGCTTTTTTTGAAAC
>Ga0265299_10005869_pt1 | contig 11331 bp, 7 predicted proteins | sample AusTroGonzalo_MG_4_FD_193485 | JGI IMG/M metagenome (GOLD analysis project Ga0265299, IMG submission 193485) | Bovine rumen microbial communities from tropical cattle in Woodstock, Queensland, Australia - Gonzalo_02 | ecosystem: Host-associated > Mammals > Digestive system > Stomach > Rumen ...
AGGGGCACGTAATACAAGCATAACGATACTGATGCTCCTTCATAAAATACTGATGCATGCTTTCCCAATAAGCAGATCCATCCATCATTTGGGTATAAAACTGCAACTGTTTAAAACCTGTCTGTGCAAATACCACAGAAGCAGTAATACACATAAACAAAGACAATAATATACGTTTCATAATAATACTATTTTAATTGTAGAATCAATCTGTCCAATAATTTATTATTTTGAGTTTTGAGGAGTTTCATTCCACCTTTTCCAGTTCCTGCATCATTTTTTCCACACCGGGCCAGCCGCAGATAGTTTTAACGAGCTTGCCCTCACGGTCGTAGATGAGGTAATAGGGAATGGCATCTTCGAAATCGGGGATTTGCATGGCCGCCTGCTTGTCTTTGGGCACAATGTAATGGTCGCCTGCATGCTTAGCGATGTACTCTGTCCACTCATAGGAGTCGCTGGTGGTATTGGTGATGTAGATGAAGTCATAGCCCCGGGCTGTCAGAGAGTCTTTCACACTTTCCATCTCTCTCATACCCCTTTTACAGGGACCACACCAAGTTGCCCAGAAGTCGATAAAGACGATGCGCCCCTTGTGTTCGGCGACGATTTTCTGCAGCCATTCCTGTGGTTCGCCTTTCGGCAGGTCGCGTCGCACGCCCTTGCCGGCAGCAGGTTCCTGTTTGAGTTGTGCCCGCACCTCACGGATTTGTTTTTGGAACTCCGGTGCAAGAGCATTGAGTTCGTCATCTGATACAGGTTGCAAGGCCTTCACGCGAGCCATGACAGCCTTCGCCTCATGCAATTCTTTGAACCATCGTCCCAATGGAGTGTCGTCCAATCCATTGGCTTTCAAGTAGTCCCATCCCTCATCATAGAGATTGTTCAGACAGGAATAAAAACCTGTAACGCCGCGGTAGTATATCAGTTCGGAGGCATGAGGGTCTTTGAAGGTCATTTGCTGCTCAAACATAGCCAGCGAGTCCTTGTCTTTAGTCAAGTCCCATATTCTCTTCGTGAACGTATAGTCCCTCAGTTTACCCAAGTAGTCCTGTTCGAGAACCATTCTCTGATATTCCCATTCCTGAGGTGAGAGGTTGAGGGAATCCGTCTGCTTCGTCACGCTCAGAAACTCGTCCCAACACAATTCACGCCATTCGTCGAAAGTGTCACGATAATGAGCCACAGCAAACTCACGAGGATAGGCACGCTCCAGTACCGTGCCTTTCATACGAAAAGGCAAAAGCTGATTGAGGGTTGCACCCTCAATGTGATAGGCTTTCAGCCAAAGTTCACGCAACTTTTGTATAGAAATGCGGTCATCTGGAGTCTCTTTCTTGTAGGCCTCGTATTCAGCAAGAGCCGCCCTGTTGATATCAAGCCTGACCGTATCTCCCGGACAGAGAACAATGCTCAATCCGTGAACAAATTCCTGTTTCAGCGGGTAGCAGATATCCCATGTAATGGTGAACGTACCTGCTATAGAATCAGAGGCATATTTTGGGAAGTGGCTTCCGTTCAGCGATTCTACATTTCCATAGATATTCGGCATATTGGCGCTCTCTCCCGGCTTCAGGTCAACATATCGTCCAAGAATGACTGCAGGAGCACTCTTGCGCTCCCACTGCGGCAGGACAGACCGAGTCTGCGCGAACATGGGGAGGCAAGTCACGAGGGTGAGTAAGGTGGTCAATAGGTTTTGCTTGCTCATTTCTTTTATATGGTTTAGGTTTTCTGCTGCAAAGATACTATTTTCTCCTGATATTTGCAAAACTTTTCCATTGCCTTTGCAATAGTATCGTCCATATCGTAATACTTGTATTCCGCCAGACGGCCACCAAAGATGACACGATTCTCCTGCTCTGCCAAAGTATGATATTTGGCATATAACAGACTGTTTACCTCATCATTCACAGGATAATATGCCTCAGCACCCTGACAATATTCCTGCGGATACTCACGCGAGATCACCGTCATGGGAAGATTATTCACCTCGCTGCCCATCATCTCGAAATGTTTATGCTCCACGATGCGGGTAAAAGGTGTTTCCCTATCCGTAAAATTCATGATGGCGATACCCTGATAGTTGGGTGTATCAAGCGTCTCCGTCTCGAACCTCAAGGAGCGATACTGCAAAGCTCCAAAGCAGTTGGAGAAATAATCATCAATCTTTCCCGTATATACCAGATGATGAGCATGCTCATGCCATGTAGATCTCAACTCCGTAAAGAAATCCACGCCGCAACGCGTATCGATGCCTTCAAGCAAACCCTCAATCAACTTATTATATCCCCCAATTGGAATACCCTGATAGGCATCATTGAAATAGTTGTTGTCGAACGTATAACGTACAGGCAGCCTGCGAATGATAAACGATGGCAACTCCGTGCAGGGTCGCCCCCATTGTTTCTCCGTATAGCCTTTGATAAGTGCCTCGTAGATATCACGCCCCACCAGACTGATGGCTTGCTCCTCCAGGTTTGTTATCGGTCCTACCGCCTTTCGCTGACTCTCAATCTTTGCCTTCGCCTCTTCTGGTGTCCTGACGCCCCACATTCCATAGAACGTGTTCATATTGAATGGCAAGTTATAGAGTCGTCCTTTGTAGTTAGCCACAGTCATCAGCGTGAAGCGGTTGAACTGTACGAAACGGTTCACGAACTCCCACACCTGCTTATCGGAAGTATGAAAGATATGCGGCCCATACTGGTGCACGTTGATACCCTCCACGTTCTCGCAATACACATTGCCACCCAGATGGGGGCGCTTATCTATCACCAGGCACCGTTTCCCTCTATCAGTGGCAAGGCGGGCAAATGTGGCTCCAAAGAGGCCGGAGCCAACTATAAGGTAGTCGTATTTCATTAAAAATAAAGTGCTGATTTTTCTGGGTTATCACTTAGCAATTGTTTCATCAAATCCTGACGGAAGCACGGCATTGTCATACCGACAAGCGAGAAATCACTTTTCTCATTGTCCATCTCATCAAACAGCTCATTGATTTGTATAGCCGTCATGGTTGACATTTCATCTATAATGAAGAAATAATCATACTGGACAAGCAAATATTCATGATTGTCGAAATAGTCCCTTATGAGTTCCGCTTTTCGCCCCGCTTTTCCATAAATAAAATCAGCATCGTTATAATGCTTTCCAAAAGAAAGATCATAAACAACGAGATGAACATCATAGTTTCTCTCAACATCTCCATATATCCATGCTTTATGGCAACTATGTTCTCCTACGATAGACAACAGGCAATTCTTTCTGTATGTCCTTTTAGAGATTTTCTCCTTAATAGGATGATAAATCATATTCGGTTTCGTTGGTTGAACCCGTAATGTTGTCCATGTATGGGTGTCCTCCGTATAAAAACCTTTTCCAGAAATCTCATGCATAATTAGGCCGCATCTTGCCAATACAGTAGGTACAATAGCCTCAAAATGTCCGAGCCATCCTTTCCGCATTTCCTCATCAAGACATTCTAAAGCCTTTGCCGACAAACGATAAATGGGGTTGAATGAGGCATATAATTCATCCGTAGACAAAGTTATCCACTCTGGTGCTTTTACACTCTCCCACCAACACCAATCAGAATCATCCTTATAGCGACGCACCTTGGTAGTCAACAAATCGGATGTGTCATCAACAAAAGCATCGAAAAAAACACTCCAATCACCAGAAAACACGACATCATCCTCTATCAACCAACAATAGTCATACTCAGGGAAATCCTTGTGGAATTTCAACAGAGGATAATGACAATTGCCTAAGAAACCGTCTTTTAGCGCAGTATATCCTTCGCTTATCAGTTCTGACACGCTGAATGTATAAACCCTTCCAAAACACTTGAGTTCACGATTATCAATGGAAGCCGAATTATCAAAAAGCAAGAACACATCAGCCTTTTGCCAGTATTCACTTTCCAATTTTATGTATCTGTCACGAACAGTACTGTCTGTTCTATTGGTAAGCAGTAATATGGCTTGTTTCATTATTAATATAAATAATTAATACAGAAAGGTTTCATTTCTGTTACGATATAACAACTTATTAGTCGCTCTGCAAGGAAAGCAACAGCACGACATTGGTAATTCACATCCTCATAACGGAAATCACGCTTTGCTTTCTCCATATACTGTTCAGGATCCATATTCAGCCCATTCTTCTTATCCCATGCAAAAAGAATAGGGAATAACCAATTACAGAGTTTGTCGAAATCATTCCATTGCATGATGAAACAACAACAGGGAATAAATACATCTCCATATAAAAGATATTTAGTGTATTTATTGTCAGAACCATATTGCTCGTTTAGAATATCTATGACATCGTAATAATCGTGGTAATTATGTGCTGATTTATAATGGTTGAATACGGGGGAACTCCTGTTTATATATAGGACCATGCATTCTCCATTCTCTACTTCGTAAATCGTTGGCAACATACGCCGATAATGGCAGAAGCCTACGAAATCCGTTTTCAAGTTATTTTTCCATACATAATAGAATGTAACTATCTCCGAATAGAAACGGTTAAGATAATTGATGTTTTCACCTAAGACAGTTACATCATTTCCCTTAAATAGTTTAATGTATTCATCTTCCTTAAGATGATATTCTTCTATCTGCTTATCATCATGATAGGTCAACCACAATCTTGTATTCCCCATACTTCATTTGCACATTAATAAATCGTATCTATCATATAATTAGAATCTCCATTGCAGGGTGCCGATGAGATAACGTCCGATGCTGTTCTTCCAGGTTTCCACTCGTCCTTGTGCATTGACTGTATAATCCACATTGGTACGCTGACCAAGAATGTCGCTGCAAATCAATTTAGCAAGAAGTTTTCCCTTACAGAGCGGATAACTTAGTTGCGCATTCCATAGGAGTTTGTTGATATTCATCCTGCTGTCAGCAAACCCCCTATTGGAATACATGTTGAGGTCTGTAGATACTTGCAACTTGAATGGGAAGGAATAGACAATGTCGCCACCATATCTGATATTGAAGATGTTCTGTGTGCCAAGCACTGTATCATCCTTTCTGTGATAGTTGTTCCAGTCCATCCCGCCGGCAACCCGAAGGGTCAACTCCTTGAAGTCGTATTTCAACTCAGGTCCTACGGATACGCGATGACTCAACACGGTGCTGAGCTGACTCTGACTTCCGTCTGACGTTCCTAATAAATCAACACTGTGAGTAAAACTATACGAGCTGTTCAGTGTCCAGTGAAGATGTCGGCCAGCATCGATGGCTGAGCCAATATAATAGCTTACACCAGCCTTCCAGTTGCCATTCACATTCTCTGGCTTATAGGTGCGACAACCTGTGATGGCATCCTGAACGTAACCCTGTGCCACCGCATCCTGGGTAATGGTGGCATCCAACGCTATGCGTGAGTTGAAATCATGCTTACTCCTTGTCTGATAATAGGTGGACAGCGTATAGATGGTGTTCTTCTTCAATTCTGGGTTGCCTTTCCTCACGGCGAGGGTGTCAGTCCTATCTGTCACATCTATGATATCCATCTCGTCGGGCAGATACTGATTGATGCGAGCTGAGATATAGAAGTGCTTCTGCATATTGTTTCTGCCTATCTCATACTGAATGGCAGGACAGAATACATGGTCTTTGAGTCGCACCTGATAGTTCTGCGTGTCGCTCATATAGTTGATATGACGTGAATAGAAATCGCCATATAAACGGAATTCAAAATAGGTATAGTTGCCATTCTGATTCCTGGTATAAGCCCATTGCAGGTAATTCTGGTTCCAGCCTTGCGAATACTCCAAGTCGTAAGAAATGTCCCTACTGCGACAAAGCAACAGCGAGTCGCGATTCGAAGGCAACATCTCACGCCAGGTCTCACTTGTCATATTGGAATAGATGCCTCCCAGTCGATCCAGGCGATAATAGTCGCTATTGGTCGACTCATCATCATACCTATAACTGGAATAGAGCTCGAGTCGCCATCCGTTCAGCCAGTCAAACGAGTAGGCAAGCTGTGCATATGTTCTGTTTAGCGTGTTGGGCTTCTCGTCGTATCTGTTTTCGTTGATATTCTTGTTGGTATCTTTCCAGAATTGGTATCTGTTGAGTAGATAGTCATATCGCTTCTCCTTATTATAATCCTTCCATAGCATGAAGTCCAGATGGTCGCCCCAGGGGAATTTCACTGTTCCTTGCCCACGGACATAAAACGTGAATGCATCTGAATGGCTAACATCTCTTGAGTTCTTCGCATGAATAGTGTCGGCCATAACGGTATATTCATCAAAGGGATTGGTGCCAAACATCATCAAAGAATAGTCCCTGCTACCGTCCGATTTCGATTGACTCAAGTAGATATTCGTATTCAAATAATAAGGAATGGTCCCCTTCGTATGAGATATCTTGAAGGTGTTGTCGAAAGCCATCGTCCTATATGAAGATACGTTTGATGTGTTCTCTATGTTATACGACGCAACATCCTGCAGATAGTTCTCTGACGATGTCCTTTGCTGGGAATTGAAACGCCCGCCATTCACAAAGACCGATGTCTCATTGGTCAGTTCTCCGCCTTTCCCGTTGAGCATCAGATTGGCACCAATGTTTTTTGTCGTACTGCGCCTCGTATCATTATAGTCAGACCAGTTTCCATTGCTATCTGCAGCCCCCGATTTTCCTACATTATTCATGCCTCCCATCAATGAAAGGCGTGTGTTTCCCGTAAAACGCAGTCCGAAACCTCGTGCCAGGTATCTGTCCAGTTCTATATCTGTATTGCCATCAATATTCCCTTGAGAAGCCAATCCTCCACCAGCTTCTACATTCCCCATATAACCTATGCTGTATTCACGCTTCAGTTGCACATTTCCTACATAATCGCGCTTGTCAAGGTCGAAGCCCACCACCTTGCTGCGATCACTCGACTTATCATAGAATTCCACCTTCTGCACCGTATAGTAAGGCAGGTTCTGAAGCATTATCTGATTCTTCCCTTTAAAGAAATCCTTGCCATTCAGCGTGAGATAGTCCACGTGTCTGCCATTCACGGTGATATTACCGTCTTTATCTACCTCCACACCATTCATCTGTTTCAGGAGTCCGTCGAGCATACTTCCCTCAGGGACATTAAACGCATCGGCATAATATACTAATGTATCGCCATGATAGGCAAAACGAACTTTCGAGGATGTCACCACGACCTCACCAAGTTCCCTGTCCATATTCGAAATTCTCTTGATTCTTTTTTTCATATAATGCCATTTTGCATCAAAAAAAGAATTTCGCTTCACGTATCGCATGTTGAGATCTACAAAGCAATCGTCATAATCGGGGTGCGAGGCTTTTATAATAAACCGCTTGGGCACAGCAGGAACCGTAAACTTATAGGTCGCATCGAAAATGCCACGACCATTATTCACATCAAAGACCGTCATTGTGTCAACGACGACGCTATCAGCAGTCATCAGCGTCATCTTCACGTCGCGGATGCTGGCCTGGGTAAAGGAGTCACGTATATGACCCCAGATATCCGTTGTCTTGTTTTTCTGTGCATAAACGCCAAGCACAGAGAAAAACAGAATAAATGGTAGAATCTTTCTTATCATGATTTATTTAAGTCTAATATTACTAAAAATACCATCTTCAAAAAAACGAGAATAAATACTAATGGAATCCACTGCAATATTTGCCGTAACTTTTTCTCCATAAATAAAACTATGTTTTTTACCAAGATTATCTCCTTTGCGTTCATATATGATAGTATAAAGACCATCTTTACCTGGCATCAGTGAAACAGAGCTAACAATAAATCTACTATTGGGTTCTGTTTCTAACGTCATATTCATTCCCTTTCTAATTTTATGGATGATATCTTCTTCAACATAGGATTTTGCAATAATGGATTCCTCTGGTGTATAGCTGTTATAAACCATCATCAATAGTTCTTCTTTATTGACCATATCTCCAACGTTATAGTCGTTTGTCTTATAAGCAACCCCATTGAAAGGACTCAACACCACAATTGTATCTGGTTGAACTTTCATCATTTCACTACTAATCAAAATTGCCAAAGTATCCTTTTCATTTACCTTCTTTTCTAAGCCAGAAAAGATAAATAGCAGATTCCCGTCTTTGGGCGATATGATTTTTGCTGTATGACAGTCAGGATATAGAAAAGCATTGATATTGATACTATCTGAATATGGAATATATTTCGTTGATACAAAAAACAATATTAGAAGACAGAATACAATAGAAATTCCATGTTTTAATATAAAAGATGGCTTTCTACCCATTAACTCATTCACAATATCACTATGTGAATTAATTTGTGGTAAGTTTTCCTTTTTATTAAGATGATTCTTTTCTTTTGTCATAATATATTTAGCATAAAAGACATTCTTTTAATCTATTAATGCCATCTGATTTTTTACCAATGTATAATACTCTCCTCCTTTTCCTATCAGGTCTTTATGATTGCCAATCTCTACGACACGACCATGTTTCATTACAACAATTTGATCAGCATCTTTTATTGTGCTTAATCGATGAGCCGCGACAACAACAGTTTTTCCTTTATAAAACTTACGAAGATTACTCATAATTTCACTCTCATTTGTCGCATCTAAAGAATTTGTTGCCTCATCAAAGAAAAGATATTCGGGGTTTTTATAGATTGCCCTTGCAATCATAATTCTTTGACGTTGTCCCTGACTTACACCATTTCCATCCATACCAATTTTCGTGTTGTACCCCATAGGCATTTCAGAAATAAAGCTATCTGCATTTGCCATAATACAAGCATTATATAAGCGATTGGGATCGACTTCATCTGTACTTAATGCGATATTTTTGGCAATCGTATCAGAGAAAATAAAACTATCTTGCATTACAGAGCCAGTTACACTTCTCCACAAATGAGGATTGATAGCATCTAACCTAACTCCTCCCAAAGTGATTTTTCCACTATTGGGAACATAAAAACCTTGAAGCAGCTTTATCAATGTTGTTTTACCGCATCCACTCTCGCCAACAATAGCAGTCACCTTTTTTGCAGGTATATCAATAGTTACGTCATTTAAGGCATAGTCTCTTTCCGCACCGCTATAACTAAATTTTACGTGATCGATTTTTATATCTCTTTTAGGTGGAAGCATATATAACTTCGTAGCGATATTGGTCTCTTCATCCTCCTGAGAATGAATCTCGTTCAATCGTTCCAAACTTATCTTAGCATCTTGTAATGACTGAGCAAAACCAATAAAAGAATGAATCGGACCTGATACCTGTCCAAGAATATAAGTTAGGGCCATCATCATACCTAATGTCATATTTCCATCAACAACATATTTTGCCGCAATGAATGAGATTAGAATATTGGTTGTCTGTGTGAAGAATACAGAACCAGATTGTTGTATCTGTCCTATCTTTAGTCCTTTTACGCTAATTCTAAACAAATTCACTTGGATTCGCTCCCATTCCCAACGCTTTTGTTTCTCGCAATTGTTGAGTTTAATATCTTGCATACCTTGAATCAGTTGTATCACACGACTTTGTTCCGTTGCAGATTGGTTGAAGCGTTTAATATCCAATTCACGGCGATATTTCATAAACATCAGAATCCATACGACATACAACAGATTTCCAATCATATATATTGTAAAGATTAAACTGTTGTAATAAAAAAGTATGCCAGAAAAGAGAAAAAAATTTGTTATCGAGAATAAAATACCTACAGACTCTCCCATGAGAAATCCCTTAATTCTCCCATGATCTCCTATACGCTGTATGATATCCCCAGTATTCTTGGTATCAAAAAAGCGTAAAGGCATACTTGTCAGTTTCTTTAAGAAGTCCGAAATAAGGGCAATATCTATTCGTGAGTTGATATATAGCAAAATCCAGCTTCTGATATAATCAATTGCTAACTGAGAAAGAAACAGACCAAGTTGGGCAATCAGAATAAGAGTTATGATATTCAGACTTTTTCCATTGATTCCCTTATCAACCATCAATTGAGTTAAGAAAGGAAATATCAATTGTAGCAGACTCCCCACTACCATTGCAAGAATAAGTTGTCCAAAGAGAGCCTTATATGGCATGAAATAATCGATGAAGGAAGAAAGGGCTTTCTTAGTATCCTTTACTTCTTCATCCATTTGACCTAATCGAGGAGTTGGTTCTAATAGTAAAGCATTACCATAGGATACACCCTCCTCGCTTATTGTAAGCCAACATTTTTTTATTTCCTTCTCATTATAACAAAGTTTTTGCGATGCAGGATCTGCTATATATACCTTATAAATTCCCTTCCTATCCCTCTTCACGTCATAACAAACAACAAAATGCCTATAATTCCAATGTAATATACATGGAAGAGGAGCATCATTTGCTAATTGTTCTAGCGTAATAACTACGCCCAATGTTTTGAAGCCAATGTATTCTGCAGCATCACTAATTCCCAACATAGAAACACCTTCGCGTGAGATATAACTATGCCTTCGTAACATTTCCAAAGAATATTCGTGCCCATAATATTTTGCTATCATGCGCAGACACGTTGGTCCACAATCTGCATAATCCAACTGATGATAATGAGGAAATCTATCCATGAGCAACATTAAAAGAGGTAAAGAAGATCTTCTACTTCAAATTCTTTTGGCAACAAATATCCATTAACAAATAAAGTTGGAGTTGCCGTTAATTGTGTAGACAAGCGCCACTGATGATAATAGTTCTGTGTTTCATCCACGTCCCTTCGATCCAAGTCTAAATGAAATTTTTCTATGTAAGAATCAATATTTCTTTCTTTTTTATGAAACCACATATCAAATAGCTCATGATTTTTTTCTCGATTCAACTGTTGATGAGAAGCTATTAACAACCTACATGCCCGTCTTTGGTCGTCCAGAAAAGCTTCAAAGATATACTGAATAGCTATTTTATCTCCTACAGATTGAAGTACTTTTTCAATTCTCTCGTGCATATCGGCACAATGGCTACAATAAGGATTTGTTAAAACGGTGACGACATACTTTGGTTTACTACTTCCATATTGTGTATATTTCTTTATATCAGGTACTTCGACTTTAAACTGTTTATGAAGAATAAAATCATAAACATCTTTGTCGCTTTTTAGTGAACGTGCCAATGAAATCGAATTCTGTAGTCTTGCATTCAAAATGATGGACGAAACAATTCTGTTCACTATTATGACACCTAAAATGTACATGGATACGCACAAGACCATTAAAGATAAATCGAAACGAAGAGCTTCGGTAGATGTTGTATAATAAATGACATGCAAAATAGCCGTACACCATATAGAGGTCTGAAC
>Ga0265299_10005877_pt1 | contig 11317 bp, 7 predicted proteins | sample AusTroGonzalo_MG_4_FD_193485 | JGI IMG/M metagenome (GOLD analysis project Ga0265299, IMG submission 193485) | Bovine rumen microbial communities from tropical cattle in Woodstock, Queensland, Australia - Gonzalo_02 | ecosystem: Host-associated > Mammals > Digestive system > Stomach > Rumen ...
TTTTCTATCATCAAAAGCATCAATAAGGCTTTTTCTTTGATGAGAAAAATGACTGGAAACCTGTTGACCGTTATAAGCAACAAAAAACGAAGTCAAATAGTCTTTTGTTCTCGTATTCTTTTGTTGAGCAGTATCTACATCTTCGAATAATTTGTCTATTTTATTAAAGTATTCTTCATTTTTTGAGTTTTTAAATCCATTGCCAGATTCTTCTGTAACATTTACGACCCTTGGCTTGAATGTCTCAATGGCAGTTAATGGAGTTCCTGTTGCATTCAATGATTGGAACATATCAAATGCCCAATTCTCATCAGTTGGTTGAATAACAGTGAAACAACAACGCTCTAAAAGGTAATGACAAATTGACAAAACTTGAACATATTCGCACAAGTAATTTGAAATCTTATTTGTGTTATAGTCATTTACTTTGATAAAATCAACAATTCTATCACGGTTGTCATTCCATAAATCAATTTTATTAAAAGTATCAAGAATACTGATGGCAGAGGGGAAATCCTCATTAATTAAATGTGCTTTTCTTACTTTTTCTTTTATCCATTTTTCCATTGCATGGTAATTGGTATATAAGGTTTTACCAATATTATCCGACGATGGCTTAAATGATTTAACGAAATTATTTGAATGACTTTCTATGAATTTTGCCAAATAATATGACACCGATGATTTATATGCAGTTTTTGCCTCTTCCTTTTCTGTCCAAAAATCACGATTGCCTCTGATAATTTTAGGCTTTGACTTACGTCTAATGTCTACAGTAAAAATCTGAAGTAATTTATCCTCCCAAAAATTATATATATCATTGATTTCATCAATAAAGTCACATGATAAAATTCTTAACTTCTCCTTAATTTCAAACAGATTTTTTAAAAGGATGGTTGACAAAACAATGATAGTAGACAATCTTTGTTGACCATCAATTAAAACTTCTATTCGACTAGGTACAATTTGTGGTTCAATGGGATATATCTTATCTCTATTGGATTCAATTAATGTAATAATGGTACCCAAAAAACGGATTTCTTGTTCATCTTGTGTGTTGACAATTCGAGAAACACCACTTTCAATATCTTCTTGCAATTGAATAATATTGTCTTTATCCCAACTATAATCACGTTGATACAATGGTATGTACAAACCTTGTCCGGTTGTAGACAAATAAAGATATACACTTTTATTATCTGTTACAAATGCCTTTTCTATATTAATGTTAGCCATAACTAATAGATTTAAATAAAACAGTTAGCACACATTATCTCATCGCCAAGAATGTCCACAAGTGTTGTTCCTTTGCTTTGCTTGCGATTCTCTTCTTGGCGTTTAATTATATCAAGTTTGATTTGCTTGACACGTTCAGGCTTACATAAGTCGGCAAGACTTTCGCCTTGATTCCATGTGTAGCCGTCTTTCTCGAACTCCATAGCCTTTTGATAAAGGTCTGGATGCTGCTCATAAAGCCAAATCCATTCTATCTTTTGTTGGAAGAAACAGAAATAGCATCCTGAACGGCTACGGCAATAAGTTCCCTTTTTCCCATCCACTTCAAATGGAATCTCTTCATAATATGCAGGAACACCAACGCCACTTTCTCGCAATAAATTGAAGATGTCTTCTTTAACAAGCACATCCGTGTTGTCAATCAACGGAAATTCATCTAATTGACCAACTGGATAATCTGTCGTCTTCAAAAAAGCAAACACTGCTTGATTAAACATCTTGACATCGTAATCAAGCAAAGCATTCATTTTCTTGGAATAGTAATACTGCTTCGTAATAGGCCGTTTGACTATTTCCATTACTTCATCACGCACGAAGTCATCGGGACAAATAATATCGTACAAAGAAACAATCTGATCCAGATTGTCATTGCTCAGGAACTTACTGATGACATCAATGCTCCAAATATTCCTACGGAAAGGAAAAATTGCTTGAATGTTTGGTTTCGTAGAAATGTAACCATCTCTGTCCTCATCGCCACGAATACCAACATACGAAATGGCCAAATCATCACCCACATACCGCTCAAATTCGGCAAGTTTCATCTTTTGGGTACACCAGCGGGCTTGTGGTGAAGGAAGAAAACCTCCTACTGCTTTCAAGAAATGATGAAATGGGGTTGGCTCTAAATCGGCCTCTATAGCTCTCAACCGTTTTATTTCCTTGCCAAGATACGCTTCCAATCTATCAATCAGTTGTTCGGTCTCTGCTAATTCACATCCAGTATCCGAATTATAGTATTCTATAGATAGTTTTGGATAGTTTTGCTTCATATAAATGGCCAAAGCAGCGCTATCTTTACCTCCCGAAATTCCTAATATATGCCTAATATTCATCAATTTAACTTCTTATTTAACACAGACAACAAAGCACAAACTTCAATGTCACTTTCGCCTTGCAAGATACTAATTATTTTCTTTTCCAACTCATCTACGCGCTTTTTTTCTTTCTCAGGCAAAATAAAAGTCTGTGTTCTGATGTTTGTGCCTTGATTTGTTACCAAATCAAAAGAATAGGCATCGTCGGTGTCAGATTTTGACTTTTTGGAAATATCGGAATACTTCTCACATGCACGGAAAAGAAATACTATATCATCCAACAGTTTTTCCTCTTCCTCATCACGCATTGCTTCAAGTTTGTGCTCCAAAATAGGATAACAAATTGATTGATACCATAATATGCGATTGTCATATTCGGTCATTACACGGTTGTAAAACTCTTTCTGTTGGGTGTTCAACAGAAACACCTTAACATTTTCAAGTCTTTTTCTCAATTCCAAAACATACTCATTGTAGTCTGACGATTCTAAATTCAATTCGTCAACAATTCTCTCCTCAATACGGTCAATCAGTTGCGAATAGCAAGACCGCAATTCTCTGATAGCTCGCTGTATGATTCTGCCATATTCTTCCACCCCTTCGCCTTTTTTGATAGAATTTATAGAAAATCCCAATGCCTCTGGTAAATCCTCAAAGAAAGCTTTCTCAGGATCTTTTGCGGTTGCCAACACATCACGGAATCTCATGGTTGATTTATGGGCAAACTTCTTAGTATGCTTGGTGTAATCGTTCAACTTCTTATAAAAAAAGAGGAAAGGCTTGATAGTTTCCACAAAACTATCTGTTGTAACAGAAATTTCATCGTTCAGATTCACAAATCGTCTATACTGATTAAAAAAGTCAAGCCTGACACCATCAACATCAAAAGCTTTTACGCAATAATCGGCGGGGTACCTTTGCAACAAATCAAAGAAAGCCATATCCACATTAGGTATATACGCTCCCGTATTGGCATCAGACAAAGCAAAATCTTGTCTTTTAATGAATAAGAATGTTGGTATCCAAAAATCAAGGAAACCTTGCTTCATTTTATACGGCTGTTGGCTTAGTATCTTTATCAACTCCGAAATCCTTCGAGGTTTACTGGTAGAACTTTGTAAAAACAAGTTACATTCTCTCCAAATGGAAATCAAACCGTTACCCACAGGCTCATCTAAAAAAACACCATTTTTGTGAAGCCCAGTATTCTTCAACAAAGAATAATATATTGTTTTCTCAGGAGGGAACTTATCTCTGTCAAAGCCTAAATCATCTTCTTGATAATGTTCGACAAGCGCCGTAAGATAATTCTTACGTGCCATAGAAATTGGGCTACTTAACTTGTGACGATTGAATAGTTCATTTATCATCACAGGAGATTTCGAATACACATTATCACAAACATAAGAAAGTAACTCATTGAATTCTTTCAACGAACTCACCTTATGCTGTTCGCCTTTGAAGACCCAAATAACTCTGTTTTTATAGGCAAAAAGGTTGTCGGAGATGGTCTTGTTTAGTAAATCTTCTTCATATTCTTTTAGTTTCATTATTTCACTAAAAGCCACATGGTCAGATTCTTTGTCAATTAGGACTTTTGTAAGTATATAATCGTATTTATCGATATTATACAAATGGTCGATGATTTCTTCTGTATTGTTGAAATACGCATAGATGATAGCGTGTTCTGTATTTAAACTATAAGCCTTGATTTCCTCTAAAGCGTTTGGTTTAGGCGAAAATATCAACTCAATGAATCCATCCGTATCTCCTGTTGGCACCATATCCAAAGGCTCTTCCCGAATCTCGTATTCAAAATAACGAGGTGTACCGCTATGAAAACAATGTGCTTTTACAGGAGAAACCCTTTTGCTGATAAACTGACGCAAATCATCAATAAAAGATACAGGCCTCGATACAACAGCACCCGCTTTTTGTATTTCAAGTTCAATGTCTATATCAGTTCCTTCAAATAGCATCAAGCGGTTTTTATAAGATGCGAACCTTACGATCTTTAACCGTATTAGCTTTTCTATTAGTTCTTGGGCGTTTTCAACATCCATTGCAAGTTTGGCATACCTAACCATTTGCCCTGAATCAAGCTGAAAACTTGCAACACCAAACAAGTTGAGTATTCCAATAGCTTTTACAATGTTAAGTGCATCATTCAATTGGCTTGTCGATTCCCACTCCAAACCTTCTACCCTATCAATAGATGCTTGCATAGACCCCCAACTCATTGAATCAGCATTGGCATCTTTCAAATATGAGTAGAAATTGTAACAGAGGTAATCATAAACTATTCCCAAATGATATGTAAGGTTTCGCTTAGGTTGAAACTCTAAAAGGGAGTTATTGCCACGATTATTTAGGAAAGTAAAAAGTGACCGTTCGTTTTGGCCATACCTTTGCAAGGCCGTTGTGATAGCAAATGCAGAAAACGCATCCAACGGAAACAATTGACAAGCAACATCCTCAGAGAAAGAGCTGGAAATAATTCTAGTTTCGATGGCAAGTTGATACAAATCAAAAGCTGATTCAAAACCAAAATCGTACTGCTTTTTTGGCAGTTGTCTTGATGCCAAATACAACAATTGTTCAACAGGTTCAACGAAAGTGATTTCCTTAAATCGTCCCTTTACCTTTATCCATTCATTTTTTTGAGTTTCAGTTAAGTCTTTGGAGTATGAGCCAAAATTCTGATGAAGAGTTGTCAATAACATGATGTCGCGAGTCGGCACATTGACAAATTCAGCGAGTTTTTGAAGGAAATACAACTCTTGCTCGGGATTGTTCTTAGCAGCATGTTCCAGCACTTTCCCGAACTCGTCAACTACAATGAGCAAGAACTTGTTTTGCGACTTCAGCCGATTGTAGAAGGTTTTCAGTTCATCCAAAATACTATTTGAATTACCATCCACATTCAATTTCTTACCAAGCAATGTTGACATTTCTGAATAGTCACCAACAATGTTCAGTATTTCATAAGCCGAAGCAGCAGACAGGTTTTCTGGATTCAACAAACGCTTTTGCTCATTCTTCGTGTCCAAATCCGCTTCTAAAGCAAGCAAGAAACTCGACTTGCCTGTTCCATAAGAACCAATAATAGTGAAAGAATGGATTCCTGAATGAAAATCTTTCAAAATGTTTTGAACAGCTTTCCTTCCATTTGGAGTTACAACATACTGATTCCCCATCAAAAAGCCATTCTCAATATTTGCCGATAGATTGAAACTACTATTCATAATATCTTTCAATTAGCTGTTTTGAATCCAATGGCTGAGTAATCTGCAATTGCCGGATTCCAGCCACATCACTATAAGTCAAACTATCTGAATACCGCTCTGATAACAACCTAAGCATATCAATTACTTCTAAATCATTCATGCAAAAGACCAATCCAATATCTTGAAGCAAATCAAAAGGAATTGTGTTGTCTTCATCTGGTTTGTACATCAGAACAGCAAAAAGAAACACTTCTGGTGTGACCTTTTTTTTGCCTTCAATATTGAAATAGAACGATTTATCTTTTCCATTTTCTTCGTTCTCTTCTTTCTTTTCTTTTTGCCTTAACAAATCCAAATCCATTAAAAGTGTGGAATAATCCTCATTAGATTGAGGGTTGCGAGGTAGGCAATAGTTCTGTAACAACACGCCCACATCTTTTTTCACCGTATTGGCATTGAAAAGATAATCCTGATTGGTTTCAGCCATTTTTCTTTTGACAAAAGTAACAATTTGATTTCTGTCAAATCTTCTACGTTCTTTTTGAAAATCAACAAAAAACAGATTGTACAAAGAGGCAATGTTTGAATAAACCAAAAGGAAATGAAGGAGCCATAAAGTTCCCAAATCTTCCATAAAACGGTCTTTGCCATTTTGATCGTTAAAAAGAAAGTCTGGAATCCATTTTATTCTCTCATCATCACTGCTCAATCCAAAAGCCTTATACCAATATCTAATTGCAGCAACCATATTTTTACCAACACCCAATTCCACAACTGCTTCAGGTGAATTAAAGTCTTTTTCAGCTTTAATGAAATCATATCCTTTCTTCAACCATAAGGTCTTACAAGGAAAAGATTCATGTCCAGAAAATATGTATTTATTTGTCATGGCAGCCATTTTTGTATTTTTTATTCAGCAACTCATCTTTTTACCCTGCAAAATTACACTTTTTCCCCAACAAAACCTAATTTGTTATCCACCCCAAATCGCTCAACAACCTAATTGCATGTTATCTTCATGTGTTTTTCATGGTCTAATCATGATACCGTAGTTTCATGCTCCTTTTCTTCTTCCTTTAACTCTTTAAACTCCTCTTCTGAAATGTTTTCCAACAGATATTGTCGTATTTCGTCTTCCGATGGCAGTTGGAAACGGTACTTGCTCACGAAAAGGTTTTGCGAGAGGCCTTCGATAGCATACTGTACAGTAGTCTCGCCGTAATCAGCACACAGTAGCAGTCCTATTGGCGGATTATCATCTTCTTGCATTACCTCATGCTTGAAATAATTCATGTAAAGGTTCAGTTGTGAGGCATACTCGTGGCGGAAACGGTCTATTTTCAAATCAATGATGACGTGACATTTCAGAATGCGATGGTAGAAAATGAGGTCGGCCTTGAAATAGTCCTGGTCGATAAGGATTCGTTTCTGACGTGCCTCGAAGCAGAAACCACGACCCATCTCCAACAAAAACATCTGAAGACGGTTCAAAATGGCCGTTTCCAACTTGGTTTCGGTGTACACATCTTGCGATTGCAACCCCAGAAATTCAAGTGTCACGGGGTTGTGAATGATGTCTTTCGGGGTCATTTGCTGTGCATTTTTGGCAACAAGTCGTTGAAGGGCTTTCTTGTCTTTAGAAAGTCCCATACGCTCATAATATTGCGAGGACACTTGGCGGTCGAGTTCCCTGCTAGTCCAGCAGCCGCGAATGGCTTCTTGCTCATAAAAAGCGCGTTTCAAAGGTTCCTCAATACTTGTCAAATAGGCTAAGCTGGTATAATTCAACCTATAGAAGAGTTTGTCAGCAGGTGTTGACCAGTTCTCTAATTTGGCAAGCGCTGATTGCCAAATTTCATCTGCTTGATTTTCTGATATTTGTAATTTGGCAGGCATTGATTGCCAAATTGACGAAACACCTGATAACCGATTGATTAACTTGTCACCATATTTGGCTCGGTCTTCACCGTGTTGTTCAAACTCCACGATATAATATCCCACAAGCCAGTTCCGTGCCGTGAGCGAAAGATTGACAGCATGTGCGGCCTGCGCCTGAAGCACGTCCTGCACTTGGTTGATGCGTCCTACAAGTGATTCGAAATCCATAATTCTCGTCAAATATTTGTACCCCGCAAAATTACACTTTTTCCCTAACAAAACCTAATTTATTATCCACCCCAAATCGCTCAACAACCTAATTGCATGTTCTCTTCATGTGTTTTTCATGGTCTAATCATAATACCGTAGTTTCATGCTTGTGTACCATCTCCACGAAGGTGGCGGCTCGCAAAATCTTTTTGAAAAAGGCTTCGAATTGAGTCAATTCAACAGCAATAGGCTTGGTGATATGCTCCAATTGTTTCACGGTTCCATAGTATTCTGTATTATTACCCCTTGTTCTCTTTCATCAAGAATTCCTTTATCTTTTCCTTGCTTGGAAGTTGAAGCTCATACTGGGCTACGAAAACATTGGGGTCGATGTTTGGGGTCACATATTCCACCATCTCCTGACCGTATTCTGTGCAAAGCAGCAAACCAACAGGCGGATTGTCGTCAGGCTGCATATAGTGACGACGATAGTATTCAATGTACATGTTAAGTTGTGCCATATCGGCATAGTCAAGCCGATGCGCTTTTAATTCCACGATACAATGGCATTTCAGGATACGGTGATAAAACACCAAATCTGCCTTGAAATAGCGGTCGTCGATGAGCAGTTTCTTTTGTCGTGATTCCAAGCAGAAACCCATGCCCAATTCAAGCATAAACTCCTCCAAATGGTCAATGAGGGCTTGTTCAAGTTCGTCCTCCTCGATGACATTCTTGGCAGCCAATCCCAAGAATTCAAAGACATAATGTGACTTCAATTCCTCACGGAACGAAGGCTCCTCGGCCTTTTCATTCACTTTGTTTGCCATCAATTCAGGCTTCTTGCTCCAGCCACTGCGCTCGAAGTAGTTAGAGTCTATTTGCCGTTGTAGTTCTCTCACACTCCAAGGGCCACGCATAGCTTCGATGGCATAAAAGGCTCGTTTTAAAGGATTGTTGATGTGTATCAATTGAACGATGTGTGTGAAAGATAATCTATCAAATAACATCTGTGGAACTGCCATCACATCTCCATTTGCAGTCTGCATAGCAAACCCATCCTTTGAAATGGCATCAGATTCTGGCTCGTCAAAAAGGCTAATCGGTGATTGGCTTTTTATCATTCTTTGATTTCTTTGCTGCTGAAAAAGGCTAATCAGTGATTGGCTTTTTTCAAGTTGCTGATTATTTGCTAATTCAGAAAAGCCAAGCAGTGTTTGGCTTTTCTGAATCTTTTGCTGCAAATAATTTGCAATGGGGTGTGCCAAATCAGGATAATAGAGATAGAATTGCCTATAGTTTTTCAAACTAGCTAAACCCAAACTTTTGTCATCAAGTCGTTCTGCCAAACGTTTCAGCAGCCCCTCACCATACTTTGCTCGGTCGTTGCCATGTTGCTCATATTCCACAATATAAAAGCCTGTCAGCCAAGCTCGTGTTGTCACGTTGCGGTTGATGACAAGTCGGGCATCCTCTTGTAATGCCTTGCTCGTTGACTGAATCTTTCCAACGAGTGACTCAAAGTCTCCCATATTTTTATCAAACTCGTCCATTTGCCCCCTCGTTTATGTTGTATTTTACGGATGCAAAAATAGAGAATAATTTTGCACGAAATTTGCTAATTTTGCGTTATTCTTCAAAACGCCTAAACCATGAAACGCACCACCATCATCATTGCGACCGTCGCCTTAGTGGCCATCGGTTTGTTGGCCTTTGCAATGCCAAACAATAATTAATTTAAGGTTCGGGGTCGTCACCATTATTTTCTGAATATTCTTTAATCCAAGTCATTTTTAAGTGTTCCAAATCCGCCGCAATGGGTTTCGTTATTTCTTCCAAAGATTTCACGGGTACAAAGGTAGAAAATCCAATTGCACGACAAAAATAGCAGAATTTGACAAAAACTGCTATAAAAACAGTGCAATTTTTTCAAAAACTGCATGGTTTATAATGCAATTTTTGTATTTTTGCAAAGTCAAAAAAGCAGAAAAGCCATGCAAAACCTGATAAAAACTTTCCGTATCCAATTGGAAATCACACCGATGGATTTCTTTAGGCCTTTCCATGAAACCATCAACTGGGACAATCGCCTGATAGGCTTACTCGGTCCGAAGGGCGTAGGCAAATCCACCTTATTGTTGCAGCACATTCGCAAGACGCATCCCTTGGACGAGGCACTCTATGTGCAGGCCGACGACTTTTATTTCACCACCCACCGCTTGTTCGACTTGGCCTACGACTTTTTCGCCCTTGGGGGCAAATATCTTTACATCGACGAGATTCACAAATACAGGAATTGGTCCACCGAAATCAAGCAAATTTACGACCAGTTGCCTTTGCTGCATGTGGTGTATTCGGGCAGTTCGCTGTTGGATTTGGAGAAAGGCGGTGCCGACCTCAGCCGACGCACCCGCGAGTATAAAATGCCCGGTCTTTCGTTTCGCGAATATCTCAACCTTTCCATGGGCTGGAACTTGAAACCCGCCACTTTGGATGAAGTTTTGGCCGGCAAAGTCGATTTTCCCTACAAGGAACACCGTCCGCTGAAATACTTCAAAACCTACATAAAATCAGGGTTTTATCCCTTTTTCAATGAGCCAGACTACCTGCCCAAACTCAAACGGGTCATCATGACCACGGTGGAGGAAGATATTCCTCGCTATGCCGAGATGTCTATTTCGTCGCGCGAGCAACTGAAAAAACTGATGTATGTATTGGCGCAAAGTGTTCCCTACAAGCCCAACTATTCCGAACTTGAACGCGACTTGGGCATTCCGCGCAACTCGCTCCCTGATTACATCGGCTATTTGGAAAAGGCACGTTTGCTGTCTGCGTTGCGTGAGAAAACCTCAGGCAACGGCATCTTGCGCAAAATCGACAAAATCTATTTGGACAACCCCAACATGGCTTTTGCGCTCTCCGACACCGAACCAGACATCGGCAACCTGAGGGAGACGCTTTTCATCGCATGGTTGAAAGATCTCTACCCGCTGACCGCCTCGCCCGTCTCCGATTTTGAAATTGACGGACGCACCTTCGAGGTGGGCGGCAAAAAGAAAGGGAAAAAGCAAGTCGAAACGGCAGCGGAAGGCTATATTGTCAAGGACGACATCGAATACGCCTACCAAAACATCATTCCGCTTTGGATGTTTGGTTTTGTGTATTAATTTTGCACGATATTTGCAGAATCTACGTTATTCCTCTAAACGCTTGAACCATGAAACGCACCACCATCATCATCGCGACCGTCGCCTTAGTGGCCATCGGTCTGTTCGCTTTCGCAACGCCGGACAAGAACCCCGACAACCCCAAAACCCCGAAAAACAATTACGAAACCATGTGGAAAAAAGTAAAGGAAAACCTTGAAAAGGACTTGCCGGAATCGGCTGAAAAAGAGTTGGATGCCATCGAAAAACAGGCAGCCAAAGACAAGAACCAAGTGCAACTGCTGAAGACCTATCTCTATCGGCAGAATATCTTCCAACGCACCATCGAGGAAGACCCCGACCAGCACTTCATCCAATACGCCGAGTCGAAAGTCGGACAGTTGGACGAGGTCTGCAACGCCCTGCTGCACGAGGAAATCGCCAAAACCTACGCCGAGTATTTGGAGGCCGACGAATGGATCATCAGCGAGAACCTGCCCATCGACGGCGACCTTTCCAAAGT
>Ga0265299_10005878_pt1 | contig 11316 bp, 3 predicted proteins | sample AusTroGonzalo_MG_4_FD_193485 | JGI IMG/M metagenome (GOLD analysis project Ga0265299, IMG submission 193485) | Bovine rumen microbial communities from tropical cattle in Woodstock, Queensland, Australia - Gonzalo_02 | ecosystem: Host-associated > Mammals > Digestive system > Stomach > Rumen ...
CCAGCCGGCGCGGCCGCTGGTCATGCTGTCAAGCACGACCGGCTTCTCGACGGGCACGAACGGCCCGACGGGGGTGTCCGCCACGGCCACGCCGATGGAGTTGCCGCCGTTCTTGTCATCGCGATACGTGCAGTACCAGTAGAATTTGCCGTTCTTCTCGGCGACCTGAGACGCCCAGGCCGTGCCCTTGATGCCGCTCGGGAACTGTTCCGGCCTCAGCAGCACGCCGTGGCTGCGCCAGTGAACGAGGTCGTCGGAGGAATAGCAGCGCCAGTCGGCGATGTTGTAGTTGCCGGGCAGGCCGTTCTGCTCGCCGTCGCGATAGATGTCCTCGCCCGTATAGACGTACACGCGGTTCCCCACGACCAGCGGCGCGGGATCAGCCGTCCAGGCGTCCGTGAAGATCGGGTTGCCGGCGGGCTCCAGGTCGACGCCGTCATAGACTTTGTCGGAGGAGGACTGGCATGCGGCGAGGAGCAGTGCCGCGGCCGCGGCGGAACCTGCGAGGAAGAATTTGGATTTCATGGTTTCTCCTGTTGAAAATGGGGGTGGAAAGAGCGGACAAATGTTTCAGGGTGTAATATACCCACCGCGACCCGAAAAGTCAAACGGAAAACCGAAAAGAACGGGTACTTTATGAGCGGGAAAGAGAGGGAACGGCCCGCGTCGCGCGTACACGGGGTCGCGCAGGGGAGATCAGCTGCTCCGAGGGGACGCGTTCGCTTCCTTCGCGTGGGCCAGATGGATGCCGATGTGGCCGACGCCGAGGATGACCGACGAGACAAGCATCGGGATGTTGCGCCCGTACACGCCGAGCAGGAAGAACGCCGCCACAGGCAGGGTCGCCCCGGCCACAGGCACGCCCGCGAAAGGCCGGTAGAAATCGCGCATGGCGCGTTCGCTGCGGAAATACCGCACCCAGAACGCTTCGTAGAGCAGCATCAGGAGGAACGACGCGACCAGCCACAGGCTCCAGGGCGTCCAGGGGCGCAAATTGAAGTCGGAGAAGACGAGCGCCGCGGCACTGACCAGCACCTCGCCGACGCGTTCGAACGCCAGCAGCACGCGGTTTTCATGGGCGGCGTAACGCTCGTAATCGAGGGGCTTGCGTTTCGTCCAGATGAGATTCGGGACGATCAGCATCACGAGCCATGCGAACCCGATGTACGAAAAACCGAAGTGCATGCGTTCCCCCGACAGGAGTTTTCGACGATGAAACGGCCTCGAATATGGAAGCGTCAACCTCGCGAGGCCGGAAAAAAGGCAAAAAAAATGGCATCCCCAATGGGATTCGAACCCATGTTACCAGGATGAGAACCTGATGTCCTAGGCCTCTAGACGATGGGGACATGCCGATAAGACTGAGAAAATAATATACATCCGGAAAACGGAAATGCAAGCGCGGTTTCCGTTTTTTCGGCAAAAAACAGCATCGAATGCACGCCCGGAGTCACGGGGACAAATCCTCGGAGATGGACGCGGTCATGCGGCGCGATCCCGGCTGGACGGTACCCGAATCCGATGCCGACGGCGAAGCAATGCACAGAAGGGCTCCTCCTACGCGATTTGCGCGCATGGACGGGTCAACGGGCGGATCGTGCCCTTTCGCGCGTCAGAGGGCGTTTTCCGGCGAATCGACAGGCACGGGCAGGCATGAGGGGAAAAAGAACGCGTCCGCCGGAGGGTATCCGGCGGACGCGGGTTGGTTGTCCGATTCAGGACTGACTGGCGGATCAGGCGATCACGGTCCAGTCGGTGTCGACGCCGCGACCGAGTAAATGCCAGTTGTCCTGGATGCCTTCGGAGTAGTAGCCGAGCCAACCGGTGGAGAACTGACGGACGAGGAGGTCGTCCTTCTTGTCTCCGTCGTAATCGCCGGCGCCCACGATGAACCAGTCTGAGGCAGAGAGCTGACCAATTTCGATGAAGATGGCCTTGCCATCGGAATCGACGTCGGCCCTGCCGTCGGCGAGCATGACCATGGAGCCGGACTCCTCATGGAACAGGACGATGTCTTCCTTGCCGTCGCCGGCGAAGTCGCCGATGGCCGCAACGGCCCAGCCGCCCCAGTTGGCATCGCCGAGGCTGACGGCGTTGCCGTCGATGTCGACGGAGTAGAAGGTCTGGCCGCCATTGAAGGACATCAGGACGGAGTCCTTGCCGTCGCCGGTGAAGTCGCCGATGCCTGCGATCGTCCAGTCTTCGCCGCCGAACTGATCGCTCAGGGCGACCCAGTCTTCCTCGCCGTCCTTCCAGATGCCGAGGGCGTAGATTTCCTGCGAGTACCAGACAATGGAGTTCTTGCCGACGGAACCGGTGAGGTTGCCGACGAGGATGTTCCAGCTGTTGGTGGAGTTCGAGAGGAAGCCGATGGTGTGCCAGTTGGCGTCGATATCCACGGAATCGGTGTAGTAGCCGATGTAGAGACCGCCCTTGTCGACGATCTGGGCGCTGCCGACCATGAGGAGGTCGGCCTTGCCGTCCGCGGTCATGTCGTAGGTGCCGAGGACGCTCCAGCCTTCGTTATGCGGCTGCGACTGGCCCTGCCAATCGTCGGTGCCGTTCATCCAGAAGCCGATCTGGCCGTCGCCGTTGGTCCAGCGGAACGTGACGTCGGAGATGCCGTTGCCGTCGATGTCGTTCTTCGCGAGCGTCGCGACGGGCTGCGGTCCGGGGCCGGGGCCCGGGCCCGGATCGTCGGTGACCACGAAGTCGGCGCCCTTGGCGGCCAGGGAATCGTTGCCGGCCGCGTCGGTGGCGGTGACGCTCCAGGACCAGGTCGCATAGTCGGCGTTCTCGATGAGGAGGCTGGCCTCGGTGGTCTTCACGGTGAAGGACACGTCGTCGTGGCCGTAGGTCACGGTGTATTCCACAACGCCGGAGAGATCGTCTTCGGCCGGAGTCCAGACGAGGGCGACGGTCTGGTTGGAGACGACTGCGGTGAGGCCGGTGGCGGCTTCCGGAGCGGTCGTGTCGATGTTCCAGATCTCGAACTCGGTGACGTCGGAGACGTTGCCGACCGCGTCGGCCGCACGGAAGAAGAGGGAGCCGTTGGCGTCAACGGTCACGCCCTTCTCGGCGTCGTAGGCGAACCAGGTCTCGCTGTCGAAGCTGTATTCCTTCACGGCGGAATCTTCGGTGAAGTCGGCCTTCACGACGATGGCCTTGTTCGTGAACTCGCGAGGCTCGACGGAGAGCAGCTGCGGGGCATCCGGGGCGATCAGGTCGATGTTCTCGACGAGGTAGCCGTTGAACGAGAAGTTGCCGGCGAGGTCGTGGCTGATGAAGATCACGAGGCCGTTCTTCTCGAACTTGATGCCTTCGGTGTATTCCTGCCAGGTCACGCCGTTGTCGAGGCTGTAGAGGTTGGAGACGGAGTCATCCGCGAAGACGGCCGTGACGGTCACGGCGCCCGTCGTGGGAACAGTGACGTCGGCGGTGATGACCGGAGCGACCGGGGCGACCTTGTCGATGTTCTCCACTTCGTACTCGGTGACGTCGGAGATGTTGCCGACCGCGTCGACGCCGCGGAAGAAGAACTTGCCGTTCTCGTCGGCGACCACGCCGGTCTCGACGTCGTAGGCGAGCCATTCTTTGCCGTCCAGGCTGTACTGCTTCGTGACGGCATCCTCGTCGAAGATGGCGGTCAGGGTCACGGAGCGGTTCGTGGCGGTGGTGACGTCGGCGATGACGATCGGTTCCTCCGGCGGGATCAGGTCGATGTTGGTAACTTCGTACTTGGTGACCGTGGAGATGTTTCCGACCGCGTCGAAGGCGCGGAAGAACGCGGTGCCGTTCTCCTCGAAGACAATGCCCGTCTCAGCGTCGTAGGCGAACCACTCTTCGCCGTCCGTGCTGTATTCGGCCTTAGTGGTGTCGTCGCTGAACGTGGCGGTGACGGTCACGGGCTGATTGGTCGGATCGGCGGTGCTGGCCGCGGCGACAGGAGCCTCCGGCGGGATCTTGTCGATGTTGGTGACTTCGAAGCTGAAGGGTTCGGAGACGTTGCCGGCCGCGTCGATGCCGCGGATCTTAACGGTGCCGTTGTCTTCCATGACCACGCCGGTCTCGGGATCGTAGTCTTCCCAGGTCTTGCCGCCATCCAGGCTGAATTCGCCGGCAACGGAGTCGTCGCTGAAGACGGCCGTCACGGTGACGTCCTTGTTCGTCGGGTCGGTGATGTCGGCGGAAGCGGTCGGGGCCTCCGGCGGGATCAGGTCGATGTTGTCGACGGTGTACTCGGTGGCGTCGGAGACGTTTCCGACATCGTCGTAGGCGCGGAAGAACACGGAGCCGTTGTCCTCGAACACGACGCCGGCATCTTCGTCATAATCGAACCACTCATCGCCGTCCAGGCTGTATTCGCCCTTCACGGTATCGGGGCTGAACACGGCGAAGACGGTCACGGGCTGGTTGGTCGGATCGACGGTGCTGGGCGCGGCTTCGGGAGCCTCCGGCGGGATCTTGTCGATGTTGTCGACCGTGAAGGTGGTGACCTTCGAGACGTTGCCGGCGGCGTCGTAGCCGCGGAAGAACACGTCGCCGTTCTCAGTCATGAACACGCCGGTCTCGTCATCGTAGGCGAACCAATCTTCGCCGTCGAAGCTGAATTCGCCCTTGACGGTGTCGTCGCTGAACGTGGCCTTGACGTTGACGTCCTGGTTGGTCGGTACGGTGATGTCCGCGGAAGCGGTCGGAGCGGCCGGAGCGACCTTGTCGATGTTGTCGACGACATAGGAGCCGCTGATGCGGTTGCCGGCGGCGTCGGTGGCGCGGAAGAAGATCTCGCCGTTACGCGTGAACTTGATCGGAACGTCCTTGTAGGTCAGCCAGCTCTTCCCGTCGCGGGAATACTCGACGAGGAGGTTCGTGAATTCCTCGGTATCGTAGATGTCGAAGTTGTCGGCCGCATCGGCGGAGACTTCCACGATCCCGTTCGTCGGGGTGGTGATGTTGGCGCTGAGCGTCATGGTCGGGGCGATCTTGTCGATGTTCCAGACGTTGTAGGTGATGGTCTCGGTCCGGTTGCCGGCTTCGTCGATCGCATAGAAGAAGATCTCGCCGTTGCGGGTGAACTTGATCGGGGTGCCCTTGTAGGTCAGCCAGCTCTTCCCGTCGCGGGAGTACATGATGGTGGTGTTGGTGATCAGTTTTCCATCCGGGCCTTCTTCATACACCAGATTGCCATTCTCATCCTTTTCATAGATGATGTTGCCCTGGTCGTCCGTGGCCACGACGTAGATGGTATTGCCCTGGGCGTCCGTGGCGTAGACCGGATTGCCGGCTTCGTCCGTGGCGTAGACCGGATTGCCGGCTTCGTCCACAACCGGAGCGCCGGTTTCCGGATCCGTGGCCTGGACCGGAACCGGGACCATGACGGGGATCGGAGTCTTCTGGACGTAGTCGGTGTTGTCGGTGACGGTCGCCGAAACCGAGACGATCGCGGTCGTGGGAACGGTGATGTCGGCGCTGATGGTCAGGACCGGCGCTTCCTTGTCGATGTAGTCGATCGTGTTGGTGACGAGATCGGAGGTGTTGCCGGCGGCGTCGATGCCGCGGACGGAGACGGTGCAGTTCTCGGCGATCGCCACGCCGTCATCGGCGAACTCCAGCCAGGTCTCGCCGCCGTCGATCGTGTACTGCTTCGTGACAGTGTCTTCGCTGAAGACGGCCGTGACGAGGACGTCGATGTTGACGAACTTGCCGGCGGCGGGCGTCAGGGTGACGACCGGGGCTTCCGGATCGACCTTGTCGATCACGTCGACGACGTAGGTGGTGACGTCGGAGATGTTCGTGGCGGCGTCGATGCCGCGGAACTCGACGGTGCCGTTCTCTTCGAACACAACGCCCTTCTCGGCGTCGTAGGCTTCCCAGGTCGCGCCGCCGTCAATGCTGAATTCCTTCACGACGGAGTCGTCGCTGAAGACGGCCGTGACGGTCACGTCGGTATTCGTCGGCTCGGTGTAGTCGGCGGAGGCGACGGGGGCAACCGGCTTGATCTTGTCGATGTTGTCGACGGTGTACGCCTTGATCGTGAAGTTGGTGACGCCGTCCTGCGCGAGGAAGGAGATCGTGCAGTTGCCTTCGACTTCGATCGGATCGGTGTAGTCGAACCAGGTGCTGCCGCCGTCGAAGCTGTATTCCTTCGAGACCACGCCGTTGTCGTCTTCGAACACGGCGGTCACGATGACGTTCTGGTTCGTGGGGCCGGTCTCGCTGGCGGTGATGGTGATGGTCGGGGCGGCCTTGTCGATGTTCGTGACCTCGTAGGAGGAGATCTCGGAGATGTTGCCGGCCGCGTCGATGCCGCGGAAGTAGACGGTCGTGTTGTTGTCCTTCACGATGACGCCGTTATCGGGATATTCGACCCAGACTTTCTCCTCGCCATCGTCGGTGCTGAACTGCTTCACGACGGAATCGTCGCTGAACTTGGCGGTGACGGTCACGTCGAACTTGGTGGGATCGGCGGTGCTGGGAGTAAGATCGGTCGGAGCATCCGGGGCGACCAGGTCGATGTTGGAGACCGTGAGGCTGGTGACGTCGGAGATGTTGCCGGCGGCGTCGATGCCGCGGAACTCGACGGTGCCGTTGTCATTCAGGACCACGCCGGTCTCGGCGTCGTAAGCTTCCCAGGTCGTGCCGTCGTCGATGCTGAACTCCTGCTTGACGGAGTCTTCGCTGAAGACGGCGGTGACGGTCACGGGCTGGTTGGTCGGATCGGTGGTGCTGGCCGCGGCGGTCGGAGCCTCGGGCTTGACCAGGTCGATATTCGTGACGTCGATGCTGGTGACGGCGGAGGTGTTGCCGGCCACGTCGATGCCGCGGAACTCAACGGTGCCGTTGTCATCCAGGACCACGCCGGCCTCGGCGTCGTAGGCGACCCAGTTCGCGCCGTCGTCGATGCTGTACTCCTTCTTGGCGGAGTCTTCGCTGAAGACGGCCGTGACGGTCACGGGCTGGTTGGTCGGGTCGGTGGTGCTGGCCGAGGCGACCGGGGCTTCCGGAGCGACCTTGTCGATGTTCGTGACTTCGTACTCGATCGGATCGGAGGTGTTGCCGGCCACATCGGTGGCTCTGAAGAAGACGGAGCCGTTCTCTTCGAGCGTCACGCCGGCAACCGGATAGGCGAGCCAGTTTTCGCCGTCGAGGCTGTACTCCGTCGATTTGATGGCGGAGGCGTCGTCGGTGACACTGACGCTGACCACGACGTCCGTGTTCGTGATCGTGGTGATGTCGGCGGACGCGACGCAGACCGGCGGGACCTTGTCGATGTTGGTCACGTCATAGGAGACGACCTGGGACATATTCCCGGCGGTGTCGAGGCAGAGGAAATAAACCGTGCCGTTGTCTTCCATTTCCACGGGGGCCGTGTAGTCCGACCAGTTCTTGCCGTCGAGACTGACTTTCTTCATGGCCACTTCCACGTTGTCGGAGTAAGTCGGGGTGACGAAGACGCTGGTGTTGGTCTGTTCGGTGGTGTCGGCCGCGACCGTGATGGTCGGGACGATCTTGTCGATGTTGGCGACGACAAATTCGACGATTTCGGACGGATTGCCGGCCGCGTCGATGCCGCGGAAGGAAAGGGTGTCGTTCGCCGTCAGGACGATGGGCTCGGTGTAGGCTGTCCAAGCTTGGTCCGCGCTCTTCTTGAATTCCTTCACGTCGGAGTCGGCGCTGAACACGGCGGTCACGGTCACGTTGCCGTTCGTCGGATCGGTGACGTCGGCGGAAGCGGTCGGAGCATCGGGCGCTTCATGATCAATATTACTGACTTCGATGCTGGCGACGTCGGAGATGTTGCCGGCGGCGTCGATGCCGCGGAACTGCACGGTGCCGTTGTCTTCCATGACGACGCCGTCCGCCGTGTAATCCGCCCAATTCTCGCCGTCGAGGCTGTACTGCTTCACGACGGAGTCATCGGTGAACGTGGCGGTCACGGTCACGGGCTCGTTGGTCGGATCGGTCTTGCTGGCGGCCGGGACCGGAGCGTTCGGAGCGGTCTTGTCGATGTTGTTGACTTCGATCGCTTGGATTTGGGACTCGTTGCCGGCCTTGTCGGTGGCTTTGAACTGGATGACATTGTCGCCTTCCTCGGTCACGACCACGCCGGTCTCGGCGTCGTATTCAGCCCAGGTCTGGCCGCCGTCGGCACTGAAAAACAGCTTGTCGACGCCGGAACCGCCCTCATCCACGGCAGAAGCGGTCACGATGACGGGCTGGTTGGTCGGGTCGGTGGTACTGGCCTCGGCGGTGACGACGGGAGCGGTTTTATCGATATTCGTGACTTCATAGCTGGCCGTGGAGAAGTTGCCGACCTCGTCGATGGCCTTGAACTGCACGGTGCCGTTGGCATCCATGTCAACACCGTCATCGGTGTAGTCGATCCAGGTGGTGCCGTCCTTGCTGTACTGCTTCGTGACCGTGTCGGCGCTGAACGTGGCGGTCACGTTGACCTTGTCGTTGGTCTCCACGGTCACGTCTGCAACGGGCTGCGGATCGGCCGGAGCGGTCTTGTCGATGTAGTCGACCTTGGCCTCGACCTCGTCGGAGACATTGCCGGCGGCGTCGGTCGCGCGGAACAGCACGATATTTTCGCCTTCCTCGGTCACGACCACGGGATCCACGTAGGCGACCCAGGTCGTTCCGCCGTCGGTGCTGTATTCCTTCTTGGCGATCTGCTGGGAATTGTCGGCAAAGGTGGCGGTGAGCTTGACGTCTTCTTTCGTGAGCGCGGCGGGATCGGCCACGACCGTGACGGTCGGTTTTTCCTTGTCGATGTTCTCGACCGTGAAGGCATCGGTCAAGGTGGTATTGCCGGCCTTGTCGGTGGCTTTGAACACCACGGCGCCGTTCGCCTCGAATACCACGCCGGTTTCGGCGTCGTAGTCAGTCCAGGTCTGGCCGCCGTCGGTGCTGAACTGCTTCACGACGATCTGGTCGGAGTTGTCCGTGAACGTGGCGGTGACGGTGACGTTCTGGTTCGTGATCGTGGTGATGCTGGCGGTTGCGTTGATTTCCGGGGCGACCTTGTCGATGTTATCGATCACGCATTCGGCGGTCACGATCTCGCTCAGGTCGTTCTTGCGGGTCATGAAGAAGACGGTGCCGTTAAACTCGACCTCGACGGGCTCGGTGTAGACAGTCCAGTTCGTGATGTCACTGGGATCGGTGACGGTCTCCTTGGTGTAACTGTACAAGTTGGTCACGTCAGTCGCGCTCGGATCGAACGTAGCCGTAACGATCACGTTCTGATTGGTGAGCTCAGTCGTACTGACTACATAAGTCGGTGCAGAGATTGCCATGTTGTTTCTCCTTGGTAAGAGTTGATGATTTATTGTAGTTGTGTGATGTGTTCAAATTGAGATAGGACAACAACCGCCGGGGAACGGAACGAGGCCGTTCCGAGGGGCGGTTCGGGCTTGAGAAAGAGGGACGGTCCACATGCTGACTGACGCATTGCGGACGAAAGGGGTTTTGAGCTTATGCAAGCCCGTGTGAAAGAGATTGATTTGAGGTCGAACATGGCACGATTCGAGGGAAGACATAGCAAGGGCACGGCAAAGCCGGGCACAAGCGCCCCTCTGCCGTAACGATGCGGCATCCCATGCGATTCGATCTCGCGTGTCGTATTCCAGTTCATCTGACCTCAGGTTCCGCAGAAGACACGTTACGGGGCGGAACCAGCGTCCCCCGTGCTTCTGACTTTTGTTCAGGATTTTGATAAGTGTTTCGAAATAATTGACTTAAGCGACGGTTGCGCGGCCGCCGCCCTTGGATTTTGAGTGTGTTTCTCCTCTATCAATTTGTTTTGTGTACCAAAATCAATCAATAATTTATCATGCTCTTTCCAGAAGTCAAGGCGCAAAGCGGGAAAAAGGGCGGTTTTTTCTAATGGATTCCCGGGATCGCGATCTCTAACCGACTGGATACAAGAGAGAATCAGAACAGGAAATTATTTTCGAAAAAATTGGTTAAAACCTAGATATTATAGAAATTAAACATGTTTTCTTTCCGCAGGGGTTGAGGCGGGACAAGCTCAAATGCGAAATCCGCAGGGAATATTTCGCGAAAAAAGAGGGAAATGGTTCGCCGGGCGACGCGATACGGCGCGAACCACTTTCTCCCGGACGCGACAGTTCATCGGTCCTGCGATAACGCAAATCGTCATCCCGCCCCAAGACGATCAAAACGCATGACGGAAAGGGTTCCGTCTCCCGCACGCTTCGTGCTGGCGCATCCGCGTCCGGCGGACGATAAAAAACGCGATTCGCGCTTGCATTTTCGCGATTGCGCTGTATATTAAGTTTACTCTTTTTTCACACTTTTCAGGAGAGATGGCTGAGCGGTCGAAGGCGGCGGTCTCGAAAACCGTTAACGGGATTTCCCCGTTCGGGGGTTCGAATCCCCCTCTCTCCGCCAATTTGATTTCCCCGCGAAAACAGCGCAGCCGGCCCGGATGAATCCGAGACCGGCTGCTTTTTCGTTTTCCTCGAAAGCGAGGGGGAAATGGCGCCTTATGCGACCGACTTGCGGAAGCGGCTCAGGGACATGGCGAAGAGGGCCCCGCCGATGAGGATGAGCTTCAGGAAGGGTTTCCACATGGCCTCGAGTCCGACGCCGCGGAACAGGATGCCCTGGGTGATGTCCACGAAGTGGGTCGTCGGCGCGAACTGCATGACCTTCTGCACCCAGACGGGCATGCTTTCCTGCGGCGTGGAGCTGCCGGAGAGCATCTGCAGCGGCATCAGCACGAGGATGATCAGGAGCCCGAGCTGGGGCATGTTCTGGGACATGCACGCGAGGAAGATGCCGAGGGAAGTGAGCGCGAAGAGATAGAGCGCCATTCCGGCCGCAAAGAGCGCGTAGGAGCCCGCGAGGGGGACCTTCAGGTAGAACCTGACGATCAGGAAGAGGCCGGCGAGGGCGGCGGCCATGACGACGGCCATCATCGACCAGATCTTCGAGACCATGATCTGGAACGGCGTGACGGGCATCACGAGCAGATGCTCCAGGGTGCCTTTCTCGCGTTCCGAGATCAGCGCCGAGCCCGTGAGGATGATGGCGAGCATGGCGATGTTGTTCGCGAGCTGCATCAGCGCCATGAACCACGAATCGTAGAGGTTCGGGTTGTAGCGGTTGCGGATGATGAAGTTTGCGGCGGAGGCGGTGGTGTCGCCCGAAACGTCCTTCACGAACTTCTGCGTCTCGGTGGAAAGGATCTGCTGGACATAGCCCGCGCCGGTGAACGCCTGCGACATGCGCGTGGCGTCCACGTTGACCTGGATGTCCGGGCTCATGCCGGCCATGACGTCCTTT
>Ga0265299_10005883_pt1 | contig 11309 bp, 11 predicted proteins | sample AusTroGonzalo_MG_4_FD_193485 | JGI IMG/M metagenome (GOLD analysis project Ga0265299, IMG submission 193485) | Bovine rumen microbial communities from tropical cattle in Woodstock, Queensland, Australia - Gonzalo_02 | ecosystem: Host-associated > Mammals > Digestive system > Stomach > Rumen ...
GGCGGGTGCGGATTGGCTCAGATGATCAATTTGATCAATTGTAAGTACAGCCTGGCGAATGTCAGTGACATCACATGGGCGGGTATCAATCTGAGTAACATCAAGAGTGTCAGCGATTTGCAGTGGACGGATTTGCAGAAGGCGATACAGGCCATCAAGAACAAGGATTTTCGGATTGGCTGTAACGTGAATGTGAACGCCAAAAACGAGACCACTAACCCGGCGAAGCTATGCGCTTACGATTATGAGCTTCTTTTGGAAGGGTCTTCGATTGCGCAAGGCAGCAGTGCCTCGCAAACCACCGTGATCTACCCGCAGAGCACTTCGCTGATCCGTGTGCCGTTGAGTATGGATCTGGTGAAGATTTTCAGCAATGGCGACACCAAGAATGTCATCAATTTCGCCCGTAACTTGATGGACTATGGCAACGGAACACCATCCAACGTGTCGGTGAAGTTCACGCCGTACCTCAATACTAAAGAGGGTACCAGCAAAGGGGTTAAGATGCCCACCATAACCTTAAATAAAACATTTCAGTAAAACCAAAACTTATGATTCAAAGAGTTCAGTCTATTTTTCTTCTGATTGCGATTGTCATCCCTATCGTGTTGATTTTCATTCCGTTGGGATATGTTGACACCGATCTCGCACGTTACGTCTATAATTCCATTTCTCTGAAGGAGATGGTTCCCGATGGCATATCTGTCATCCGGCTATATTACTTGGCATTCTGCCTGTTTCTGACCTCCGCCTTGTCTGCCGTGGCTTTGTTCAGCTTCAAAAACCGCGTGAAGCAGATGCAGATTGTCTCCATCACGATGATTGTCTTCCTGGTTACCTTGATGCTGATCCTCTGGATTTGTCCGGACATTATCTTCAAGAAGTTTTTCTCGGCCAGAATGGAAGATTTTGTCTTCAGCTTTAACAAAGTACCGTTGTTGGTCATGATTGTTGTCGAGGCGGCATGCCTGTTTTTCGCCAACCGTTTCATCAAGAAGGATGAGGAGCTGGTGCGTTCAGCGGACCGTTTGCGGTAAGATCTTCTGGATATTAAAAAAAATGTAGGGGCGAATCATCATTCGCCCCTACATTTTTTTATTCCAAAGGTTCTATTGGTTCGTTTTTCCCTTCCAAAATCTTGCGGAACAGCGGGTTGAAGGGTTCGGCTTCGGCCAGCACCTGCTCGTGTGATACCGGGTGCTCGAAATAGAGACGGCGGGCGTGCAGGCAGATGGAGGCGTCGGGCTCGGGACGCTTGGCCCCGTATTTCAGGTCGCCCTTGATGGGATGGCCGATGTGCGAAAGCTGCACGCGAATCTGGTGGTGGCGGCCGGTGTGCAGCTCCACTTCCAACAAGGAGTATCGCTCGGAATGTGCTAACAGCGTATAGTCCAGCTCGGCATATTGCCAGCCTTCCGTCTCTTTGTCGTTGATGTAGGTCTTGTTGCGTTCGGAATTCTTGAACACCCAGTTCACCAACTTCTGCTGCGGGACTTCGGGAACACCCTCCACGATGGCCCAATAGAACTTGTGCATTTCGTGGGCTTTCAGCAGCTTGTTCATGCGGTCGAGGGACTTGGAGGTGCGGGCGAACGCGAGCGCGCCGCTCACGGGGCGGTCGATGCGGTGGATGAGACCGCAGAAGACGTTGCCCTCCTTCTGTTTCTGCACGCGGATGTATTCGCGTACCTTCTCCACCAATGGAACGGCCTCTGTATCATCGCCTTGCGCTAACTCACCGGCAACCTTGTTGACGATGATCAGATGATTGTCCTCGTACAGGATTCTTCCGGAAATGTCCTCGAAGGGTTCAGTATTGCTCTGACTCATTGGGGAAGGTATTTTCTTTCACATCGCTGATATAGTGCTCGATGGCACCCACAATTTCCTCACTCAGGTTGAGATAGCGGCGCAGGAAACGCGGGGTGAACTGCTGCGTGATGCCCATCATGTCGTGGAAAACGAGCACCTGGCCGGAAGTGTGGCGTCCCGCACCGATGCCGATGGTCGGGATTTCGAGGCTATCCGTCACCTCCTTGGCCAAGGAAGCTGGGATTTTCTCCAACACTAACCCGAAACAGCCGTGCTCCTGCAACAGCAGCGCATTTTTGCGGAGCTGGTCGGCCTCCTCTTCGGAGGTGGCGCGGACAGCGTAGGTGCCGAACTTGTTGATGGATTGCGGGGTCAGTCCGAGGTGACCCATCACCGGAATGCCGGCGCTGAGGATGCGGTCGATGGACTCAATGACCTCCGCGCCGCCCTCTAACTTGATGGCATCTGCACCGGACTCTTTCATAATGCGTATGGCAGAGTCCAAAGCCACCTTCGAATTGCCCTGGTAAGTTCCAAAAGGCATATCGACAACCACGAGGGCGCGGCTCACGGCACGCACCACCGAGGAAGCGTGGTAGATCATTTCGTTCAGCGTGATGGGCAGCGTGGTCTTGTAGCCGGCCATCACGTTGGCAGCGGAATCTCCCACGAGAACCACGTCTATCTTGGCCATGTCCAGCAACTTGGCCGTCGAATAGTCGTAGGCCGTCAGCATGGCGATGCGCTCACCCTGAGACCGCATCTTCATCAATGTGTTTGTCGTCACTTTCGTGACATCTGTGGATAAATATTGGGTCATTTCTGATGTAAAATTGGCGCGGCAAAAGTACAAAAAAATAGTTTAGGGTTTAGTGGGTTAATGGGTTAATGGGTTAGTGGGTTAATGGGCGTTTTTTGGGAAATATGGAAGTGGAGGGAATCCTCGAATTTTGTAAATTTGCAGCGTAATGAACTTGTTATGAGGAAAAAGATTTTGTCGGTTGTTAATCTGCTGATTTTCGGTTTGTTGTGCACGTGTGTTGCGCAAGATCAGCCGCTTGTAATCATACATACCAACGACACACACAGCCAGATTGACCCCTATTCGTACAAGGCGGATGTCAATATGGGCGGTGCGTTGCGGCGGGAGGCGGCCATCCGTGAGGTGCGCGCGCAATACGCGAACACACTGCTTTTGGATGCGGGCGACTTCTCGCAGGGAACCCCCTATTTCAACTTTTTCAAGGGTTATGTGGAGGTCCGGTTGATGAATGCCATGCGCTATGACGCGGCCACGCTCGGCAACCACGAGTTCGACAACGGTTGCTCCGCCTTGGCTGCCCGCTTGAAGACGGCCAAGTTTCCCGTTGTGTGTGCGAACTACCGGTTTGCCAACAAAAAACTGGCCAAGGTGATCAAACCGTACACCATCATTGAGCGCGGCGGCCACAGAATCGGAATCTTCGGACTCGGGGTGAACCTTGACGGATACACGGCACCCCAAATCGCCCGCGAGGTCTCCTATATCAATCCCGTGGAGACGGCTCGCAAGATGGTGGAAGAGCTGAAAGACCAGAACTGCGACCTGATTGTATGTCTCTCGCACATCGGGGTGGATGACAGCAAGATGGACAATGATTTCAATCTGGCTCGTCAGGTACCCGAAATTGATGTGATCATTGGCGGACACTCCCACGAGGAATTGAAAGAACCCGTGGTCATCGGCAAAACTCGGGTCTGTCAGATGACGAATAGAGGGAAATGCTTCGGGATGATGACAATTGAGAATTAAGAATTATGAAAATTCTTTCGTGATACCTGATTTGTTGCCTGTTGCCTATTGCCTATTCACTGATCACTAATCACTAATCACTAATTATTATGTCAGAAAACTTACGTTTGGTGGCGGATTTGGCGCTGATACTGACATCAGCGGGTATCGTCACCATTTTGTTCAAGCTGTTGAAACAGCCCCTCGTGCTGGGTTATCTGGTGGTGGGCTTCCTCGTGGGGCCGCACCTGCACCTTTTCCCCACGGTCAAGGATGTGGCCGATGTGGAGGTCTGGTCCGAAATCGGTATTATCTTCATGATGTTCGGTTTGGGATTGGAATTCAGCTTTAAGAAGCTTTTTTCAGTGGGCAGCAAGGCCTTCATCACGGCTTTTGCCGGTATTATCGGCATGATTGGGGTGGGGGCGTTGCTCGGATTTATCATGGGATGGGGCGTCATGGAAAGTTTATTCCTCGGTGGTATGCTATCCATGTCGTCTACAGCCATTATCATCAAGGCCTTCGAGGATTTGAAACTGAAGGGCGAGTCGTTTGCCGACTTGACCATGGTGGTGCTGATTATCCAGGACATTGTGGCGGTGGTGATGATGGTGTTGATTTCCACGGTCGCAGCGAGCAAGAACACCGGTGCAGGACGCGAAATGCTGATGAGCATCGTGAAATTGATCTTCTTCTTGATTCTCTGGTTTGTGGTCGGCATCTACTTGATACCCACCTTTTTACGGAAGTTCAAAAAGTATATTAACAACGAAAATCTGCTCATTATCTCCATCGGTCTTTGCTTCGCCATGGTGATTGTCGCCAACAGTGTGGGGTTTTCTTCCGCTCTGGGGGCCTTCGTGATAGGCTCTATCCTCTCGGAAACGGCTGAAAGCCAAAGAATTGAACACCTTACGGAAAGTATCAAAAACCTCTTCTCCGCCATCTTTTTCGTCTCTGTAGGTATGATGATTGATCCACAAATTCTGGCCCAATACTGGAAATTAGTGCTTGCATTGGTGCTTATTACATTGATAGTGAAGGCGTTTGTTTCCTCGTTGTCGGCTTTGATTGCGGGTGCGAACCTCGAGGATTCCATCAAGACGGGTTTCACGTTGTCTCAGATCGGCGAATTCGCGTTTATCATCGCTTCCGTGGCCGTGTCTCAGCACGTCATGCCGTCGTACATCTATCCAGTGATCATCGCTTCGTCTGTCATCACCACCTTTACAACACCTTACTGGATTAAGCTGGCGAGTCCTGTGTATGCAGGTCTTGAACGGAAGTTGTCGCCTGCCACCAAGCAGAAATTCGATGAATATGCCTTGTTAGGGGCAACGAGTAAAGGTAAAAAGAACTGGCGGAGCATTATCAAGAGCAATTTTGTGGCCGTGCTGGTCTTTACCGTGCTTTCGTTGTCCATTCTTTATCTACTGTTCGACTTGCTGATCCCATTCCTCAAAAAGCTGCCCTATGTGACCGACGTTTTGCCGTCCGGACTGTTCAACACGCTCTGCGCCATCATCTCCTTCCTTATCATCTCACCTTTCTTGGTCGGAATTGTGCGTAACAGCCCGAAAACGTTGGAGTTATATCGAAGTCTGGTCAAGGAGAACCGAGCCAACATGATTGTGATTATTGTATGGACGGCGGTGCGTTTTATGATTGTTTTCTATTTTGTGTTCTCCATCCTTGTGAAGTTCTACAAATACACCAAGTGGGTGATTGTGATGATTGCAGTGGTCGTGATCCTGCTTTTCGTGCTCTCGCGCCGCAACCTGAACCGCTTCGCATCCTTGGAGAAGAAATTCAAAACGAATCTCAATGGAGAAGCAAGTGATTCCTAACCCATTAACCTATTAACCTATTAACCTATTAACCCATTAAATGAGCACCTTGTTTTTGGATAGAGACGGCGTGATTAACGTGCAGATTGTGGGCGGCTACGTGCGCAAACCGGAGGAGTTTGTCCTCATCAACGGTGTGTTGACGGCGATGCAATGGCTGCGCCCGAAGTTCAACCACATCATCATAGTGACCAACCAGCAATGTGTGGAAAAGCGTATTTGCAAGATGGAGGACATTGAGGAGATTCACCGGCGGATGCGGGTCACCTTTGAGGAGAACATGACCCCGTTGGATGCCGTCTATTGCTGTCCGCACCGCGCTGACAAGCATTGCGGCTGCCGCAAGCCCGAAATCGGGATGGCGTTGCAGGCGCAGGCCGATTTCCCCGACATCGACTTTGCTGACTCCATTATGGTGGGCGACAGCCTTACGGACATGCAGTTTGCGGTAAATGCAGGGATGATGCCCGTGCATGTGGGCGCGAAACATCCTGGCGAGTATGAGGAAATCCAAAAGATCACCCCTCTTCACTATCGGAATTTACTGGACTTTGCGAAGAATTTCCCGTTTGGACGATAGAATGCGGATTCTGTGTTTTCAGCCCCTTTTCCCAGCGAAAAACCGTTTCAGCAACTCGGCACATTCGTTGGACAGCACTCCTTTGCGGACTTCTGCTTTGGAGGGGAAGCGGTCTCCGAGATAAACTCCATAGCCCCGTTTCGGGTCGGAGGCTCCGAAAACCAAGGTTTTTACTTGTGCATGGGCTATGGCACCAGCGCACATCAAGCACGGTTCTAATGTTACGTAAAGGGTGCATTCCTGCAAGTATTTGGCTCCCAAGGCGTTTGCCGCAGCGGTGATGGCCATCATTTCCGCATGGGCGGTCACGTCTTTTAATGTTTCCGTCAGGTTGTGTCCTTTGGCAATCACCTTGTTGTCGAGTACGACCACCGCTCCCACGGGGATCTCGTCCTCCGCGTAGGCGTCTTCCGCCTCTTGCAGGGCAATGTGCATAAAGTATTCGTCGCTTAGGGTCATAGATTTCATATTTTGACCCCACATTACGCTCCTTCGTCGCTCATGTGGGGTTAATTGCACTTCGTGCGTGTTGCCTCTTCGAGGCTGCTCAAGGAAGAAGTTTTTTTTATATAGGGGTCGTTCGTTCCCAACGGCTGGCTGCCAACTCCCTCGCAGATTTCCGACAGGGCACACTGGTCGCAGTGCGGTTTGCGGGCGGTGCAGGTATAGCGGCCGTGGAGCAGCAGCCAGTGGTGGGCACGGGAGATGTACTCCTTCGGGAAGTGCTTGACCAGCTCTTTCTCAACCGCTTCCGGGTTTTTGGCGCTTTCCGGAACAAGCCCTAACCGGTGGGAGACTCGGAAGACGTGCGTGTCGACGGGCATGGCGGCCTGCCCGAAGGCAAAGGCCAGCACCACGTTGGCGGTCTTGCGACCCACCCCGGGCAGCTTCGTCAATCCCTCCATCGTGCAGGGAATTTCCCCGCCGAATTCGCTGACGGCCATCTGGGCCATCTGAACCAGATGCTTCGTTTTGCTGTTTGGATAAGACACGGACTTAACGTAGGCGAGAACTTCCTCTTCCGTAGCTTTTGCAAGATCAGAAACGGTAGGGTAGGCGGCAAACAAGGCGGGCGTGACCATATTGACACGTTTGTCTGTGCATTGCGCCGCCAGCATCGTGGCCACCAACAACTCGTAGGCGTTGCCATAATTCAGCTCTGATTCCACATCGGGCTGTGTTTCAGCGAAATATTCAACGATGTATTTGTATTTGTCTGATTTTTTTGTCATGGGCACACTTATTCATAAACACGGCCAGTTCCCTATTGCCGGATAATCACTCTTCGCTGTTTTGTATAAAATAGGCGGTTACGGTATCGAGATAGGTCTTGGATACGGGAATGGGCTGCAACCCTGTCTCTCCGAAATCCAGATACGGCCCGTCCTTGTCTTTCCGAAGCATCAATATATTGGCAAAATTGACCAGATAGCTGCGGTGACAGCGGATAAAACCGAATTTTTCGAGCTTCTCCTGCTGTTTCTTGAGCGAACTGCGCAAGGTGAATCGTTCTATGTTCATTTTGTTTTTGTAATGGATATGGACATAGTTCTCTGCCGATTCTATATAATATATATGGTCGATGCGCAGTGAAAGCTGCAGCTCGTCCTTGTCATCAAAAAAGTTGATGATCTTGTTGCTGGCTGCGGTCACTTCGCCCGTCTCGTTCTTATTGCCTTGGCTTTCAACAGATTCCTCTTTGGATTGCTGCGTGAGGTGGTTGTCTAAGATGAAATCCTCCCCTTGAAAGTCGTTCGAAAAGGAATAGGATTCTTCCTGGGCTGGATTACTGGTTGAAACCTGTTGGCTTTGAGCTGATTCCAACTCGGAGATTTTCTCGTCTTTGTATTTGGAGCTTAGGTAGAGATGGGAAATAATGGAGGGGATGACAAGAATCAGAGGCACAAACAACACCGCCCTGGTGAATATTACCGAGAAGTCGCGACTGTCCCCCACGGCGTAATGTACGATGACGGCATAGAGTATCGAGATGAAGAACACCTCCACCACCATCCAGGAAAAATATTGTAAATAGTTGAGGGGCTTGTTCTTATGGGCATGGTACATCACCAGCCGGCTGATGGTCATGATGAGGATCCCGCCGCTGACGATGATGAGCGTGTCGGTGAAAAGTTGTGCGCGAGTATAGGTTTGGATGTTGTACCAGGCACCTTGGAAAGGGGTGAAAATGTTGACAAACAACAAGGAGAAGAAGAACAAGAATATCAAATAGAAGATGATATTGTCCTTGCTCGTGTAATAATCCGGTATGAGTTTGCTCAACATTTTTCTGTAAAAAGAATCCGCAAAGATACTATTTTTTCGTTTCCCTTATTGCGGTTTTGATTTTTCGTCCCGCTATTCGTTGTTTCGTCCCTCGAAACCTGCTTTAATCCCGCCAATGTGGCAAAACATCACTTTTTTAACGTTTATTAAGATAAAAATGCTCTTTTTGCACCTCGAAATTTAAACCAAAACCGAATGAAATTGAAACGAATCTATGACATCATGCTCCAGTATCAGGAGCGTCATCCGGAGCAGAAGATTGCCTTGTCAGGCAAATTGGGCAAGAACAAGTGGAACGAATATACTCCGCAGCAGTATCTGAAAACAGCCAACGAGATCAGTTGCGCGTTGTTGGCGAAAGGCATCCAGAAAGGGGACAAAGTGGCGGTGATTTCCACCAACCGTCCCGAATGGACGATCATCCAGATGGCCGTCACCCAGATCGGCGCGGTGCTGGTGCCCATCTATCCGACAATCACCGCTGAAGATTACCAATATATATTGCAGCATTGCGAAGCCAAGATCGTTGTGATGGAAGGCGAGATCGTGATGCGCAAGGTGCAGTCTGTGGCGGCGAACATCCCCTCGTTGAAGGATATCTACACCTTTGCCGATCGCAAGGATTATCCTTTCTGGGACAATCTGATTGCGTTGGGCAAGGAGAACTATGACGAGGCGAAGTTGGAGGAGCTGCGTGCCCAAAACGATGAGAATGAGTGCGCGATGATCATCTACACCTCCGGCACGACGGGTGTGCCGAAGGGAGTGATGCTTTCGCATTATAATCTGATGTCTCAGTTGGAGAATTTGAAGCACACACCCTCCACATGGTCGAAGAAGGGCTTGAGTTTCCTGCCGCTGTGTCATGCTTACGAGAACATGATCGTGTTGCTTTACCAGTATCTCGGCATGACGGTTTACTATGTTTCCAATCTGGCGACGATTGCGGAGGCCATGCGGGAGGTGCACCCGACAATGATGACGGCCGTGCCGCGCGTGTTGGAGAAATTCTATGAGAAAATCGAGGCTTCCGGCAAGGCTAAGACCGGTGCGGCCCGCTCCATTTTTGAATGGGCCGTGAAGATCGCGCTGAAATACAATATTGAGGCGGACGACAGAAGCACGGTCTACAATATGCAGCATGCGCTTGCCGACAAGCTGGTTTACAGCAAGATCCGCAAGGGGTTAGGTGCCGACAACTTCGACATTCTCGTCTCCGGTGCCGCTTCTCTGAAACCGGAGTTGTGCTCTTTCTTCTCCGCTATCGGCATGCCCGTGTTCGAAGGCTACGGTATGACGGAGACCTCCCCGGTGATTGCGGTTTCCTGCCGTGAGAAATACGGACGCGAGGCGAACACCGTCGGTTTCCCGTTGGGTGGCGTGGATGTGGCCATCACCAAGGAGGGTGAGATCATCTGTCGCGGCCACAACGTCATGATGGGCTATTACAAGAACGAGGAGCAGACCCGCGAGATTATTGACGAGGGCGGTTGGCTCCACACCGGCGATATGGGACGCTTCACCGAACGCGGCCAGCTGGTCATCACCGGCCGTCTCAAGAATATCTTCAAAACCTCCATGGGCAAGTACGTCAACCCCCAGATTATCGAGGAAAAGATGTCCCAGTCCAAGTACATTGACCAGATTATTGCGGTCGGCGAAAACCAGAAATTTGTGGCCGCTTTAATTATTCCAGATTTTTCTGCAATAAAAGAGTGGTGTGAATCAAAAAAAATTATATATTCGCACCCGAAAGAGATGATTGACAACCTGAATGTCAAAAGCTTGATTAAGAGCGAGATAGAGAAATACAATCAGGAACTGAGCAAGACGGAAAATGTAGTGAGGTTTGAAATTCTTGCCGACGAGTGGACTCAAGACAACGGATTGTTGACCCCGACACTCAAAGTGAAGAGAAATAAAATCTCAAAGAAATATGCTGATGTGATTCAAGCGATGTTTGAGCATCAGTAGGAAAGACGAAGCAGGTCGTTTGAGTCTTTCCCCAAGACGAGACCTGCATTTCATGTGTTGTGTTATGTGCGAGAGAGGCCTCCTTACGGAGGCTTCTCTCAATTTTAAACGCTTGATAGTTTTTTGGGGTGCTTCAGTGACAAAAAAAGAAAGGCTGCCGCGGTGCGGCAGCCCTGTGTGTGGGAAAATGTCTGATAACAAGATTATGCTTCTTCCTCGGTCTCCTCGGTGGCGGCAGCAGCGGATCCACGGGTCGGGACGACGGCGATGACCACCTTGTTGGGGTTGTCGACGATCTCGAGGTTGTCCACATGGATGTCACCGATTTTCGTGATGTCGTTGATGTCCAGGTTGGAGATGTCAGCGACGATCTCCTCGGGGATGTTCTCTAACAGGCCGCGCACTTTGATCTTGCGGACGCGTTTTTTCAGAAGACCGCCTTTCAGGACGCCGGGGGAGGTTCCTTTCACCTTGAAGGGGATCTCGATGGTGATGGGCTTGCCGTCCACCACTTCCAGGAAGTCCACGTGCAGGAGCTTGTCCGTGATGGCGTGGAACTGGGTCTCTTGGACGATGGCCTTGCGGACGTCGCCGCCAATGTTCACCTCGGCATATCTAACCTCGGGGGTGTAGAGCAGGTCTTTGAATTGACGCTCGTCGACCACGAACATTTTCTGATCCTTTCCGCCGTAAATCACGCACGGAATCATGCCCTGGCTGCGTTGGGCCTTTGCATCTTTTTTCCCTACGTTCTCTCTGGGAGAACCGCTAATAGATACTGATTTCATACTGTTTTTGAATTAATTAGGTGTTTTTAAAATCGGCGGCAAAAGTACAATTTTTTTTAATATGTTCGGTTATTCGGTTATTCGGTTATTCGGTTATTCGGTTATTCGGTTAGGAGGTTAAGGTTTAGGGTTTAAGGCACTAGTGTCCCGTTAAAATTGGGACGTGTTATTAATCAAAATTATCAAACAAAGTTGGCTCGTTAAAGCCAAAACGTTCTTTGTCATTTTTGAATATAGTTTTGTTGAAGAGA
>Ga0265299_10005885_pt1 | contig 11306 bp, 6 predicted proteins | sample AusTroGonzalo_MG_4_FD_193485 | JGI IMG/M metagenome (GOLD analysis project Ga0265299, IMG submission 193485) | Bovine rumen microbial communities from tropical cattle in Woodstock, Queensland, Australia - Gonzalo_02 | ecosystem: Host-associated > Mammals > Digestive system > Stomach > Rumen ...
GCTCGAACAGTACATGCAGATACTCCAGTTTGGCACTGAACATACGTTCATAGTCAATCTGAGGTAGGGCGTTCAGCTCTTGACGCAACTGTTCGAAGTGTGTTCTCTGTTTTTCATCTTTGATTTCAGGTAACTGTCTAAGGTCGGTATATTGCGGGTGCAGGGCATAGATGCTAATCGAGTTGTACGGATAGCTGTCCTGCCAAGTGTGTGTCATATTGGTGTCGTTGATGGGCAAGACCTGCAGTATGCGCTGGTTGGTCTTGTCGGCCCAGTCAATCATCAGTTTCAAGTCACCAAAGTCGCCCACACCAAATGAGCCCTCGCTGCGCAGCGAGAAGATAGGAATCACTGTACCGGCTCCCTTCCATGGATAGAGAGGGAAGTTGGCTTGTGATAGCTCGTAGACAATCACTTCATTGTCGGCTATCTCGGTCAGCGAGACTGTGCGGTTTCCGCATTCCTCCCATACGGGCTCCTCGATGCCCAGCATCACAAATTTGAATTCGAACGTTTGGGGTAGCAATGCGACATCGAGGCTGATGACCCATTCGTGGTATTCATGCTCGAACATAGGCAGCGCATTCTTGACATCCCAGTTGCCGAGGGCCTCACCAGCCCCAACAATACCTAATTGTTCGCCGATACGCAGTTGGGGCGCCCGTACTTTCAGGCGTACCGTGCGCTGATATTCTGTCGTTGTACTCATCTCGCGCTGGTTGGCCATGACGCAATCGGTAAAGGCCGAACTATACAGGTAAGCGTCTTCCGGAATGTCAATCCAGTGGTCGTACACCCTATAACGTATTCCCTTTTGGGCAGCGAATTCCAAACGATGCGGCTCTACGAGCCATTCATGACGGACTTCTTCGTCACCACGCATCAGACTGTAGTAGTAGTCAATATACGTGCCGGGTTTCATAGCTTTATTAATCTCAACAAACCAGTGCGTGCCGTCAAGCGTGGTCATCTTATGACGTGATGTCTTGGTGACATCGTCAGAAAGGATATTTAGCACCAGATCTTCACCAAAGGTGGTCTGATATTCTACATTAAATAATATCTTCATATTCCTGTTGTGTTATTAAAAGACAACTAAAACAACTTAAACAACTATTTTTTATTGATGACAGAGACACAGGCTGCTCCTGCCACCAGTAGTACACCGGAAACAATCATCATGGTGGACTGATGACTACCTACCAGCGAAAGTACCAAGCCACCGCACAAGGCAGCAACAATCTGAGGAATACAGATGGTGCCGTTGAAGAGTCCTAAATAGGCACCCATGTGGCCATAACCCTGTAGGGCATTGGTGACGAAGGTGAAAGGCATGGCCAGCATAGCAGCCCAGGCACAACCAATCAGCACGAAGGGGATGAACTGCATGTACTGGTCGTGGATGAAGGGTACCATAGCAAAGCCAATGGCACCAATCAGCAGACTAACAGCGTATGCCACCTTGGTGTTACGGAATTGAGGCAGAATGGCCGCCCACACTACCGAACCGATGGCCTGTACAGCAAAGAGCACACCTACCCAGTTGCCTGCAATCTGGAAATTCTCACTGGCAGGGTCGGTCGTGTCCCATACGGTCTCGGCAATAGCACCTGTCGTATAATTCCACATATAGAGGAATGCTGCCCAACAGAAGAACTGTACCAGGCCAACCTTCCAGAATGCAGAAGGCGCATTCTTCAGTAGGGTAATCCAGTTACCGCTGTCTCCTTCATGCTCGTCTTCCTTATTACTTCCATTATACTCCGCATACTCCTGTGGATTCCATTCCTTCACTTTCAGCGTGGTATAGATGACGCAGAGAATAAGGATGGCAGCTCCAATATAGAACGACCAGATCACGGAGTCGGGTACGACGCCCTTTTCGGCTACATTGCTAATACCTATCCAAGTAAAGAAGAAGGGGAACAGGAAACCTACCACACTACCGGCATTGCAGAGGAACGACTGGATGCTGTAGGCTTTGGCCTTCTGCTCTTCGTTCACCATGTCGCCTACCAGCATCTTAAAGGGCTGCATGGCCATATTGATGCTGGTATCGAGGAACATCAGCGCTATCAGACCAAAAATCATGGCGGCACCAACAGCCAGTCCAAAAGATCCGGAGTTAGGTAACAGACACATTACCAATACAGCGACGGCGGCGCCAACAAACAGGTAAGGTATGCGGCGACCCCAGCGTGTCCAGGTCTTGTCGCTCAGTGTTCCGACAATCGGTTGCACAAGGATACCCATCAGCGGTGGTAATATCCAGAAATAGCTTAGTGAATGTGGGTCGGCACCCAGCGTAGCAAAGATACGCGAGATGTTGGCCGACTGCAAGGCGTAGGCAATCTGTACGCCAAAGAATCCGAAACTCAGGTTCCACAGACTCCAAAAAGGTAAATTCGGTTTTTGTTTCATCATATAATATTTTAATTAAAGACAACTTAGACAACTTAAACAACTATGAGAATAATTATAAAAATTGTATTACTTTGCCATCGACATTGAATATAACTTTAGCATCATCATTATAGAAATATCGTTCTATCGTAGCGAATGAAGGCGCAAAATTGACAAGAATGCCACATGAACTCTTTAGTAGGCGCATGTAATTAAATAATTGAGCCCTATGATTGTTTATCAGTTCGTTGACAGACTTACACTCTACAATAATATCATCTTTACATAAAAAATCTACTCTATAAAGTGACTCCATGGGTTTCCCATGGTAAGTTGGATGGAAGGATAATTCACGCTTAAAAGGAATGCCCTGCTCTTGCAACTGCATCTGCATGCCTTCCTGATAACAGTACTCATTAAGTCCAGGGCCTAATTCCTTATGGACTTCATGAATAGCACCTATCACGTCGTAAATATGTGCCTTATATTTGTTGGTGTCAATTAATTCATTCATTAAATGTTGTCTAAGTTGTTTAAGTTGTCTTTTATTTATTTTGTAGTACCGCGAATAACAAGTCTGGTACGGACGACGCGACGCTGAGGCTTGTCGCGGGGAATGATACCCTCTACCTGGTTTATTAAGATGTCGACAGCCTCTTCGCCCACCTTCATGCCACGTTGTTCGACTGTGGTCAACATCGGGTCGCAAGCCACAGCCCGTTGGCCGTTGGTGAATCCGCAGATGCTGATATCGTTAGGAACGTTGAATCCCATGTGTTTGGCCGTATAGAGGATGCCGATAGCCGTGTCGTCGTTGACGGCAAAGAATCCGTCAGGTCTTGGCTCGCTGTTCAGAATCTCCGGGGTGATGGCTTCTGCATCGGTACGGTTGTCGCAGATATATGTCAGTCCCTCATCGTAAGTCAGTCCATGTTTAAGCAGTGCATCCTTGTAGCCGTTAAAGCGGTTCTTTGATATCTCCAGATTCATGGCCGACCCGTAGAAGGCAATATTGCGACATCCCGTTTCAATCAGGTGCGTCACAGCATTGTAGGCACCCATATAGTCGTCGACCACCACGCGGCTGGCATTCACGCCCGTACATATTCTATCATAGAATACAAGAGGCAGACCAGCATCCATCATTCGCTGGAAATGGTCATATTGATGTGTATCCTTGGCCTGACTGACGATGATGCCACAGACCTTGTTCTCGTAGAACGACTGGCAGATTCTAACCTCACGCTCATACTGTTCATTGCTCTGAGCCACCATGATACGATAGCCATGAGCCGATGCCTCTTCCTCAATGCCTGCCAGTACTGATGAGAAGTAAAAGTGGGTGAATTCAGGGATGATAACTCCTATGACCTTCTGTGGCTTCACCCTTGAGTGACGCAGCGATTCGGCAATTAAGTTAGGCGTAAAATTATGTTCTCGCGCATACTGCTGAATGGCAGCCCGACGTTCTGCCGAGATGCGTGGCGAGTCTTTCAAGGCTCGCGACACTGTTGCCACGGAGATACCAAGCTCGCGGGCAATGTCCTTCATCGTTAATGGGGCTGTTTCTTTCATTCAGTTATTGATTGTTTCTGCAAAGTTATTGAAAAGTTATACACGTTGTTCTTTTATCTACCTTATTTGTTAATAAAACGCAATGCAAACGTTTGCACTATCATTATAACGCATTTAACCCTCAAAAAAGTATAACGTAACGAAATAATCTCTATTTTTGCAGCAGATTTAAATCATTTCGTTAATTCGAATACACTAAAACCAATTTATTTTATAACTAGTAACTTTAAAAAATTAAAGATGAAGCAGGTAAACATTAAAATGCCAATTAGGATGCTTGTCCTGATGTTAGGACTGTTCCTATCGGTAGGAGCCTTCGCGCAGATTAACGTGAAAGGCCATGTTAAGGATGCTCAGGGTGAACCTATCATCGGTGCCACCGTACGTGTAGCGAACACGCAAGTCGCTACCATCACGGACTTTGATGGTAACTTCACTTTGCAGGCTAATCAAGGTGCTGACATCGTTGTCAGTTACATCGGTTATCAGGATGCCACTGCCAAGGCTGCTCCTTCTGTAGAGATCATACTACAGGAAGACAATGCCATGTTGAACGAGGTGGTGGTTATCGGTTATGGTCAGGTCAAGAAGAGTGACTTGACGGGATCGGTTACAGCCTTGAAACCAGACTCTAAGAACAAGGGTCTTGTGGTGAATCCTCAAGATATGTTGGCAGGTAAAGTAGCAGGTGTCAACATTATCTCTAATGACGGTGCCCCTGGTAGCGGTGCTCAGATTCGTATCCGTGGCGGTTCTTCTTTGAATGCCTCTAATGACCCGTTGATCGTGATTGATGGTTTAGCAATGGATAACGAAGGTGTAAAGGGTCTTTCCAACCCCCTCGCCATGATTAATCCACAAGACATTGAGTCGTTCAACGTATTGAAGGATGCTTCAGCTACCGCCATCTATGGTAGTCGTGGTTCTAATGGTGTCATTATCATTACCACCAAGAAGGGTCGCAAGAACATGAAGCCCACTATCTCTTATGCAGGTAGTGCTACCATCAGTATGCGTCAGAAGTCTCTTGAAGTGATGGATGGCAACGAATACCGTGCGTTTATTAAGAATATGTATGGAACGGAAAGCATTCCTTACAAGGCTCTTGGTACAGCCAACACCAATTGGCAGGATGAAATCTACCGTACAGCTTTCAGCCACGACCACAACATCACGGTTTCTGGTGCCTTCCAGAATCTTCCCTATCGTCTTTCTGTAGGCTATACGGATCAGCAGGGTATTCTGAAGACTTCCGACTTCAAGCGTGTCACTGCTGCTATAAACCTCAATCCGTCGTTCCTTGACGACCACCTGACCCTGAACCTGAATGCCAAGGGTATGTATGCTAAGACCCAGTATGCCGATGGTGGTGCTGTTGGTGCAGCTGTTTACTTCGATCCTACACAGGATCCGAATAACTTTACGTCTGAATACCACAAGGAACTGTTAGGTAATGACCTTCAGAAGACGCTGGATAATTTCGGCGGCTATTTCCAGTGGCCGGTAGCAGCCAACTATGATGGTGACACAGCTTGGCCTTATACTTACAATGGTGTTGCCAACATGCCTAACCCAGTGGCTTTGCTCAACGGACGTGATGAATATGCCAAGAGCCGCTCGTTCGTAGGAAGTGCAGATATTGACTATAAGATTCATGGTTTCGAAGATTTGCGTCTTCACGTTACCATGGGTGCTGACGTGTCAGAAGGTAAGCAATACACCAATAACCAGCCTTGGTACACAGGCTCCATTTATTATGGAAACTGGGGTGATGAGAAGATTCTGAAGCGCAACCTGCAGTTCTCGGCTTATGCCCAGTATTTCAAGGACTTTGCCAAGATCCATCATGTTGACGTGATGGCCGGTTATGAGTGGCAGCATTTCTGGAGAGATGTCAAGAACGACTATATTGGCTATTATCCTTCAACGAGTCCCAAATGGCAAAATCCCACAACGGATCCTACTGTCAATGAGCGTCCTCACACGCCCTACCACTTCCGTACCGACAGCTATCTGGTATCATTCTTCGGACGTGCCAACTACACACTGCTCGACCGTTACTATCTGACGGCTACCGTACGTCGTGATGGTTCGAGCCGTTTCAAGGAGCATTGGGCTACATTCCCCTCTTTTGCTTTTGCTTGGAAAATCAATGAGGAAGGATTCCTTAAGGATTCTAAAATCTTCTCTGACTTGAAGCTCCGCCTCGGCTGGGGTAAGACCGGTCAGCAGGCTGGTGCCGTGCCCGACTACAGTTGGATTGCCACCTATTCCAAGAATACGGGTACTAATGGTTTCTATCCCATTTCTGGCGACGGTACACTCTATCGTCCTGACAACTACACACCGAATCTGAAATGGGAGACCACAACTACTACTAACGTTGGATTTGACTGGGGTATCATGAACCAGCGTCTGTCTGGATCTATCGACTACTATTACCGCAAGACTACCGACTTGTTGAACTATGCTCCTACAAAGGCTCTCTCTGCTTATCGTAACCAGGCATGGCAGAACATCGGTTCGCTGGAAAACAAGGGTATTGAGGCCAGCATCAGTTGGAAAGCAGTTCAAACTAAGGACTGGTACTGGGTACTCGATTACAACATTACCTATAATAAGAATGAAATTACTGACTTGAGCGGTGTGTCTGAGGACGGTTCTCCAGTTCCCAACACTGGCATCAAGATTGGTACCGACCGTTATCTGGAGTATCAGCAGGTTGGTCACCCCATCAATTCATTCTATGTGTTCCAGCAGGCTTACGACCAGAATGGAAATCCTCTCGAGAATGTAGTAGTTGATCGTAATGGTGACGGCCAGATTACACAGGCCGACAAGTATTTCTACAAGAGCCCTGCAGCTCCTGTTACCATGGGCCTTTCAACACGTGTTGAGTATAAGAACTGGGATTTGGGTATGTCGTTCCGTGCCAGCTTCGACAACTATGTCTATAACAACAACGAGCAAGGTATGGCCAATGTCAATCCGACTGAGGTATGGAAGAGTTCTCTGCTCTATATGAACAACTACTCATACGAGGCAGTTGAACGTAACTGGCAGACCTATCAGATTACTTCTCAACTCTCTGACTACTATGTTCACAATGCTTCTTTCCTGAAGTGCGACAATATTACGCTCGGCTACAGCTTCTCTAATCTTTTCAATGCCGTGGGCGGACGTGTCTATGCAACAGTGAACAATGTGTTTACCATTACGAAGTATAAGGGTTTGGATCCTGAGGTGGCCAATGGCTTCGACAGCAATATGTATCCTCGTCCCTTCTCTGTCATCTTTGGTTTGAACTTGAATTTCTAAGTCAACAATCATTATAAGCAAAATAAGTCATGAAAAAGATATATAAGAATTTGATTCCCGCAGCAGCCTTCCTGCTGACATTCGGTATGACATCTTGTACAGGTGACTTGGATGTTGAGCCACTGGATCCCAACATGTCAACTGAAATGAGCCCAGAAGGTCTTTTTAACAAGTGCTATGCAAACATAGCTATGGCGGGCAATGGCGGTGCCAATGGTGACTGCGACATCGATGGTATCGATGGCGGTACATCCGGTTACATCCGTCAGATGTGGAATGCTAACGAGCTTCCTACAGACGAGGCTATCAATGGATGGGGTGACGATGGTATTGAGCAGTCGTGCTTCAATACCTATGACGAGTCACACCCCATGCTTAACGGTTATTTTGCCCGTCTTACGACTGGTATCACCTATTGTAACCAGTATCTGACGGTTGCCGCTAGCTATAATTCGGAGATGACAGCCGAGGTACGCTTGATTCGCGCACTCAATTACTACCTGCTGATGGATGCTTTCGGTCGCGTACCGTTTGCTGAGTCATTAGGTGATCCTACTATCTACAGCCGTCAGGAAATCTACGACTGGTTAGAGAATGAGCTTCTTACCAATGTGGAACCCAACCTGTCAGAGGCTAAGCCCAAGAAGTCAACTGATGCCGGCTACGGCCGTGTTGATAAAGCTGCCGCTTGGATTCTGCTCTCACGCCTTTACCTGAATGCTGAAGTATATACAGGTACACCGCAGTGGGCCAAGGCTGCAGAGTATGCCAAGAAGGTGATGGACTCTCCTTATAAGTTGAACACGACAGGCGTCAACGGCTGGAGTGCCTACCAGATGCTATTCATGGGCGACAATGGTGAGACCGATGCTGCCTACGAAGCTATATTTCCTATCCTGCAGGATGGTCTGAAGACCACTTCTTGGGGTACTACACAGTTCCTTTGCGCAGGTAGCTTCGATAGTGATATGCATGCTAATCCCAATGACCTTGGTGCCACAAACGGCCTGTCTGGTCAGGTATGGGGTGGTAACCGTACTCGTCCAAGTCTGATACAGAAGTTTTTCCCGAATCTTGATGCTCCTCAGGTTCCTGCCTACGAAATGATTATTGCTGCAGGCGACGACCGTGCCATCTTTGATGGTGTTGGCCGCGAAATCAACAATCTGGATCGTGCAACCTTCAAGAATGGTTATGCTGTTGCTAAGTTTATCAACTTCAAGACTGATGGTTCAAGCGGTCATGATGCAACCTTTATGGATGCCGATTTCTTCCTGTTCCGTGCAGCGGAGGCTTATCTGACCTATGCTGAGGCTCAAGCTCGTATGAATGGCGGAGCCACCAATGCTGAGGGTGCTAACGCTATCAATGCATTGCGTACCCGTGCTCACGCTTCTACCAAAGCTAACTATTCGCTTGACGAGATTCTTGACGAGTGGGCTCGTGAGTTCTACTTCGAAGGCCGTCGTCGTGTTGATCTCATCCGCTTTGGTAAGTTTGGTGGTAATACCGATTATATCTGGCAGTGGAAGGGTGGTACCTATAATGGCCGTAACTTTGCTGAATACAAGAATATCTATGCTATACCGGCTTCTCAGTTGCCTGCCTATGGCAATGTACAGAATACTGGTTATAATAATTGATAATTGATAATGATAATTAAAATTATGAAGACAATATTCAAATCCACAATACTGTTGGCTGTCGTAGGTCTGTCGCTCTTCACTTCATGTAAGGATGACAATGACTCCAACCCCGTGCTGGGACAGCCGACCACGTTCGTGCTGAATGTACCAGCTTATTCTACTGTCCCTGTAGATCTGGCTACATCGACTGAGATTCCTTTTACATGGTCTTCACCTGACTATGGATTCCCTGTAGAGGCAGAGTTCCAGTTGGAGGCCTCCATCGATGGCAACTTCACTATTCCCGTTGAAGTGGCTGAAGCCGATGAGAGTGGAGCCACCATTCCTAACTATGTGGTTCTTCCCACTGTCTTTACTGGCGGTAAGGGATCCATTCCTTGCAACGTTTTGGCCGATGCCCTGAACAAGATGGGTAACTGGGAAGAGGGCCAGGTGCCTGCTACTCAGACGATGGTGGTCCGTGCTTCTGCAAAGACGAAGAATGCCGGTGCAGTTGCCATCTACTCTAATACGGTGACCATCGTTGTCGTGCCCAATGTGTCGGTTGCTCCTGTTACCTATCCGGAGTTCATCTATGAGATTGGTAATGAAAGCGGTTGGCAAACAGCTCATGAACTGCGTAGTCCTGCATTAGACGGTATCTATCAGGGCTTCTACTGGCTCGACGGTGGCTTCAAGTTTAAGCCCAATGCCGATAACTGGGACGGCGACTGGGGTCAGGATCCTGCTGGTACTTACGGTACTCTCGTTGTTGACGGCGAGGAAGATTGTAACGATCCTGGCAAGAGCTTCCCCGATGAGGCAAAGCCTGCCGGTTTCTATCAGGTGAATGTTAACATCGTTGAGATGACATGGAACATCGTTCCTATTACGAGCATCAGCATTATCGGTGGCTTCAACGATTGGGCTGGTGATGTAGAGATGACCTACAACGCAGATGGTGGCTACTGGGAGTGCACTACCAGCGAGGTGACAGGCGAGTACAAGTTCCGTGCTAACCATGATTGGGCTATCAACTGGGGTGGTTCTGAGGACAATCTGGAGCAGGATGGTGCAAATCTGAACAGCGATGGCGGTACTCACACCTATAAGCTCTACATCTCTTATGCAGGCAACCATAAGGTAGTTATCGAGTAATTTTTAACGACGTAAGATTATGAAGAAAGTATTGTATACAATTGGTCTGGCTCTCCTTGCCGTGAGCTGTACCGAAGATTATAAAGACTGGGCCAATCCGTTCAAGAACGACCCGGAGGCAGCCAAGACCATGTCTATGAGTATCAATCCTGTTGGTACCATCGATCTGGCTACGGTTACCACTGAGACTATTCAGATATTCTCACCTACGATTACTATCGCGGACGAGGCAGAAACAACCTACACGGCTGTTATCTATGGCCCGGAAGGCACTGATGACAGTGCAGAGTTTGAGGTCGGTGCTGATGGCTTTGTTCTTACTGAAGGTTTTGAAACGGCAGTCTATGCCCTTTATGGCCAGCGTCCTGTCGTGCGTACCATTCCTATGGATGTATCTGGCTATGTCAAAGTTGACGGTCAGACCTTCAAGGCCATTGGCAACACGACCGTGAGTGTTATTCCTAATGCACCTGAGATAGAGGCTGCTTACTATCTCACAGGTACGCTGAATGGTTGGAACAATAGCGATACGACTTACAAGCTGACCAACGACGGTAGTGATCCTTATGAGAATCCAGTCTTTACTTGTCGTATTCCTGCTCCTGAAGATGGTTCGAACGTTGAGTTCAAGATGACACCACAGTCAGGTCTTGGTGGTGACTGGAGCAAGTGTCTGGCTGCAGGCGACGAGGGCAAGTTCAAGTACAACAACGATGGTGGCAATCTGGTTATTCAGGGTGTTGCTGGTGCTAAGTTCTATGATTTGACCTTCAACATGCTTGATCAGACATGGTCGGCTAAAGCCCTGTTGTTCGACATCGAGCAGAACTGGTACCTCACTGGTACGCTGAATGGCTGGAACAACAGCGATACCACTTATAAGATGACCAACGATGGTAGCGATCCATACGCTAATCCGAAATTTACCATGCGAATCCCGGCATCTGATGATGGCAGCAACATCGAGTTCAAGATGACGCCTGAGTCTGGTTTGGGTGGCAACTGGAGCAAGTGTCTGGCCGCAGGTAGCACTCCTGGAACGTTCGTTTACAACAACGAAGGTGGTAACCTTGTCATCGAGGCTGTTGCTGGTGCTAAGTTCTACGATGTGACCTTCAATATGATGGAACTCACATGGTCGTACAAGGCTATCTCGTTCGATGCTTTTGTCTACTTCATCGGTGCTACCGACGGATGGGCCAATGCAGAGCAGAAGTTGGCCCTCAC
>Ga0265299_10005892_pt1 | contig 11296 bp, 7 predicted proteins | sample AusTroGonzalo_MG_4_FD_193485 | JGI IMG/M metagenome (GOLD analysis project Ga0265299, IMG submission 193485) | Bovine rumen microbial communities from tropical cattle in Woodstock, Queensland, Australia - Gonzalo_02 | ecosystem: Host-associated > Mammals > Digestive system > Stomach > Rumen ...
CTTGTCGATGTCATCGCCACGAAACAGGAATGAACCCAATAAAGCCTTCACTTTCAGGCGCATGTCGCCCACAGCCACATCATCCAACGTTTCAAAGACCGTCTTGTTCATGTCGAGCATATCCTGCTGGTTTTGGGCGTAATACCCAATCTTGACCTCATGACCGAGTTTCACCTCACCCTCATGGTCAAGCACGCCGCAGATGATTTTCGACAAGGTCGACTTGCCCTCACCGTTGCGCCCGACAAACGCAATCTTCTCTCCTCTCGGAATCAGCAAGTTGATGTCTTTGAGAATGACTTGGTCGCCGTATGACTTGCCTACATGGTTCAATTCAAGCGTCACCTTACCAGAATGCGGCGCAGGCGGAAACTTGAAATGAATGGCTGTGTTGTCAATGTCGTCAACGACGATTTCATCCATCTTTTCAAGGAGTTTCACGCGGCTTTGCACCTGCTTAGCTTTGGTCGCTTTGTAGCGGAAACGCTCAATGAAAGCCTCAATATTCTTGATTTCGCGCTGCTGGTTTTCGTAAGCCGAGCGTTGCATATCCACGCGTTCCTCGCGCAAGCTGACATAATCGGAATACGGCACCTTGTAATCGTAAATCTTGCCATTGCTGATTTCCACTGTGCGAATGGTGATGTTGTCAAGAAAAGCGCGGTCGTGAGACACCATCAGGATGGCGCCGTAATAGGACTTCAAGAAGCCCTCAAGCCACTGAATGGACTCAATATCAAGGTGATTGGTTGGCTCGTCAAGAAGCAGAAGGTTAGGTTTCTTCAACAGGATTTTAGCCAACTCGACGCGCATCTGCCAGCCGTTGCTGAACTCACGCATAGGACGCAACATATCCTCGTGGCCAAATCCCAAGCCCACCAAAATCCGCTCTGCTTCGCCTTCGATGGAGTTGCCGCCGAGCAAGGCCAAACGGTCATTCAAATTGTTCAACTTGACGATAAGCTTCTCATATTGAGGACTTTCGTAATCAGTGCGTTCGGCCAATTCCTGTTGCAATCGCTCCACATCACGTTCCAACTGATGATATTCATCGAAAGCGGAAAGTGCCTCGTCCAAAACGGTTCTCGGGCTGTTCACATTCTTTTCCTGCGGCAAATAGCCAATCGTAACACCTTGGGGAACAATTACATCGCCTTTTGAAGGTTGTTCGAGGCCATAGATGAGTTTCAACAATGTGGTTTTGCCTGCACCATTCTTGCCCACCAATCCAATGCGGTCCTTCTCGCGAATCAAGAAGGAAATATCAGTGAAGAGGTCCTCACCCGTGAAATGCATACTCAGATTCTGAATCGAAATCATGGCTTACCGTTTTGAGCGGCAAAGATACGGAATTTAAGGCAATGGCATCACCGTGACAGAAGGAAACGCTGAGTCAAGGTGCCGTTTTCCGTGGTCACGCGCAACAGATACAGGCCATTCACCAACTCAGAGAGGTCGAGTTGAATGGCGTCAGCCTGCACTTCAACCTCCTTGAGGCACTGGCCCAAGGCATTGAAGACGCTTACACGTTGCATCGCTTCAGTCTTAACCGTTAGACAACCTGTAGATGGATTTGGATACATAACCAACACGTTTCCAGCACTTTCGCTCATTGACCAATGGTCGTCAATCTCAACGAAATTCTGATCTGGATTGAGTAAAGACGCTGCATAATCCGATTCGCAATACTCACCCTCATCCGAAAGATACACCGCCGTCAGACGATAATAAAAGTGCTCAAATGAAGAGCCCACCAACACATCCCTATATTGATAAAACGCTTGTCCCTCATGATTGGGAACCACCGCAATTGGCTGATATTCATCATTATCAAACGATCGATATAGCTTATAACACTGCAAAGTAAAGTTATCCCTATCCATCAAAATCTGTTTGCCCGTCCGGTTAGAAACAAATGCGCGAAGCATCCACGTGTAATGCACATTATAGTAATTCATGTCTTTCCATTCGATGCCATTCATCGAAACCCAACGTCCGTCGGGGTCGCCTGTATCAGCACAAGCAGCCGCTGGCCGGTCAAGGCCCTGTTGCCCCACAACAATCCAAATCGGCTCATTTTCAGGGATTTCGTATGGATCAATGACCTGCTCAAACCATTGATTGGATCCAACCAAATTCATGTTTTGATAGCGGACCAACGTTTGCGGAGCATGGTCACCTCCCACATAAATCCATAACTGATAAGTGCCAGCGCACGCATCATAGATTGCTATTTTTTTCAACTCAGTTCCTTGGTAATCAAGCAAATCCTCTTCATCAAAACGGATGGCCCAAAAGAGGATTGGTTCCTCGTCATTGCCAATCACGTTCTTAAACACACCATTGTCATAACGTAGCCAGTCCTCAACCAAAGGAGGCCTTTCGCCCCATGAAATCAATGCACCATAATCGGTATCACTTTCATAATAGTTCTCTCCCTCTAAGTTTGTCGGTGGTTCGCAATACAAAGGAAATGAAACAGTTACACACTCTTCGCAGGACATTGAATAGTAAGTCCCGTCAGGAATACCGCCATAAACGACACGCAAGCAATACTCTGCATTGCCGTACATGACAACATCATAATCCACAAAGGAACTTTCGTCCGTTACAGCCAAAAACTCGCCGTCACGATAAAGTCTGACACCCTCAATCTCCACATTCCCATGATATTGCCATGACAACAAAACCGCATCCTCCAAAAGCGTCCAATGCAGACCGTTCACAGTACCTGGATAATTGGAGCAAGACAGGTATGTCCATTCATAGGTTCGCCATTCGCCGGTGGCTGATAAAAAAACCGGACGTACTTGCACCAAATAGCTCTCCCAGTCGACTAAGGACCCTACCTCAAATTGAAATTGCTGTTCAGTTGTAGTTGCCACCAACTGGCCATTTATCATAACTTCAAAATATTGCAAATCACGGCTTTGAGCGTCAGACAGTTGCCAAATCGCCCACCCCGTTGACGAAACATAAAGGCTATCAATTTCCAAAATTTGCTCCACAAGCTCAATTTCGAGATAAATTGGCGCATAGACTTGAATTGTATCCGTCAACGTAAAATTCTCATAACCATCAAGATAGACATTCAAAAGATAATCGCCACGATAAACATCCGACAACAACAAACGACCATTTTCGTCCAACACGTCGTGATAGCTTTGACCCTGTTCGTTGCAGGACGCCAACCAAACTGAGGCACCTTCAGGTATCAGGCCGATATTGGTCGTGGCCAAAAGTTCGAAAGTCGTGGTCATATCCTTGTCCAAATAGTCGGACCAAATCGTATCCGAGGCCGCTCTATTGCCTTCATACCAGCAACTTACGCCCCAGCTGTACTTCCCCCAAGGCAAATCTGCCCAATTCATGTCCATGAACACCGTGTCCGTGAGGTGAGAAGCCAACATGACCGGCTCCTCCTCAAAGCAGCGGCGGAAAAGGTCGTAATAACGAAATGAGCGGCCAGCTTGGGGAAGTTCACACCGCGTCGTGCCATCGTGCATTGACCAAGACACCCGAACAAAGTCATCCATGAACAGTTCTGCCTCCACATCGTGCACAGGGAGATATAATTCGTTGAGGATGAAATTGATATCAAAATAAATCGAATCGTTTTCAAGGCAAAGTGAATCTGAAAGGAAGCTTGGGCTATAGCCCTCAAACTCAGCGAAAACTTGATAGGTACCCGCCTGAATTACAGCCTCGTAATAACCTAAAGTATCGGAAATGAACTGATAATACAAGGTGTCTCCCGACTCGGCAATACCTGAAAAACTGATTATTGAGCCTTCAATCGGGGTAATGCTGTCCTGTTCAAACACGAAACCCGTCACCACGCCTTCTGCCTCAACCCTAAACGACAGCAGCAAAGCCACAACAAAAACCCATATCGAAAGGCATCTTTTCATTTCAGGATCAATACTTTACAAATTTTATCATCCAATTCTCCGCTTTCCCGTTCACGATAACGAAATACAATCCCTGTGGCAAATCATGCAGCGAAAGCTCGCACTCGCCCAATACATTGCTATGCAGCGTTTGTTGGGGCAAGACCACACCGCCCATCAGATTGCTGACCGCAACTTGATAATCCTCACCACTTTTCAATCCTGAAATAACCAAATCCTTCTCCACAGGATTGGGATACACCTGCACCAGTTGCTCGGTCGTTGTGGCATTTTGGCGCATGGCCACCCGACCATCCCTATTGACAAAAAGATGCAGGTCTTCAATCATCGGCTGCTCGGGAGAAAGCACAACTTGCTCGCACATGCCCCGGCCGTAACGCGGAAGGTCAGACATCACTTGATAAGTGCCAAAAGGAAGATTGCGGAAATTGAAAGCGCCCTCTGCATTGGTGAGTGCAAAGCCTAGCACACGTTGTTTGTTGGCATTCAGCAACATAACCCCGACATTCGAGAGACCACCCTCGCAATACTGCAACGACTCGTCATCGCGAAGCCAAGGTTCACAATAGAAGTCACTGGCCTTGAACGGCATTTCAGGATAGTCAAACACTCCCTTGATTTGACCCTCGCCAACCGCAAACCCTAGCTCCAAGGCCGGCAAATTCAAATCAACATCATAGACATCACCGTCAACGACAATCATATTGGACTCATTCCATTGAAACTCACCCAAATAATATGCTCCACCCGAAACCATTTCCAAGGTGTCAGGAAAAGCGTACAAAATATAGGTATCAGGCAGCAAAGACTCAAACTTGAACTTGCCTCCGTCATCCGAAACAGTCCTATAAAAGCCTGAGAAGAACGGATTGTTATCGTTCAACCCAGCCGCAACAACCTCTACATTAGGCATTTGCAGACCATTAAACCAAGTAGCGCCTTCCAAGGAGAACTCCTCATACAGATCGAAATGGACGGTGTCTTCCACCATTCCGCAAAACGACCAGGCCCTCAGAACCAAATCCACGAAACGGCTCTGTTTGTCCTGATTTCCGGGATAATAGTCCGTTTGCAAGGCCATCGAATCCGCAAAATGACCATCGCCCAACGAATACCATTGTATGGAGTCATAATAGTCCGCCGAAGCTTGGTCAAGGTGAATGGGGCGATCCAATCCACTGTAATAATCCTCGCCTGCAAAAACCGTAAGTTCCTTAAACAGTTGAAGTTGCATTTCATCGACTTTCACCGATCCGTTGGCCGTCACGCGCAAGGTCAAAGTGACTTCACCTGCATCGAAATCGGCCTCAGAGGGATAATAGGTCGGTGTCAAGGACAAGGAATCCGAAAACACGCCTGTGCCTGAAGTTTGCCATACAAAGCTGGAAATATACGGAATGGTGGCACCACTGACCACATAACCCACCTCGGGCGCACACAAATCGCCATCCTCACCCGCATAAGGATAATAGGAGGCAAAAGCATAGGCACTTTGCCCAACCGAGGCATACACATCGGGGTTGTAGGCTCGGTCGCAAGCCATAACCGCAAGGTTTTCAGATTGTTGTGAAGAAACAATATAAGAATTCCCAAAAATGGAATCAATGTGATGCGCAAACTTATAATAGTTGAAATCGCCATAAAACAACACATAATGGTCAAGATCGGCCTCGGGATTGTCTTCCCACGAAATCAGCCACGAGCCGTTCACGAACTGCTTTTTCACCGTGAATGGTGGCGAAATAGGAGCCGTGGTGTCACATTCCATCAAATAACCGTCATAATCAATTTTGCCCAAACCAGGCGTATCGTGTTGGTCAACAATCACAGATTCAATATCTTCCGCAGAAACCGTTCCCCAATAGTTCCAACGCATGTCGACATCTTCCTTCGACACGTTCGCAAAAAGAATCACATCGTTTTTGCTATGCAGGAAGTTGTTGCGATTCATCCGCGACTTCCCTGAAGGGAAATCCAAGATCCTTTTCTTCGCCTCACTAATCGTATTGCCGATGCAGCTCACCGAACCAGCCTGTTTGACATTGGTGATCGTCAACTCATTGTCGTAGAACGTGTTATTCTCAACCATCAGATGGCAAACACGCAACATGTAAATCGCTTCGTCATTGCTCCAAAACACATTGTTACGAATCACAATGGAGTCCATGGCCGCCTTGATGCCGTATGAGGAATAGCTGCCGCTACCTTCGGGCAAGTCCGAAGAAATCAAGTTGTTAAGGATGAAATTCTTCGCATCCTTGTCGGAGAGTCCGCCCACCGACTCGAAGCTGATGGCCGTGGCCGCCCCTTGGAAACAATTGTCGGAAATCACATTGTTGCGACACTTGTAGCCATAGCCCACGTTGGAAACCTCCACGTTAATCTGCCCTTGGTCGAAGATGCAGTGCGAAATCATATTGTTCTCGCTGTCTTGAGCCAGGGCCTTCAACTCAACCCCAGAGATGCATTGATAAAATAAACAACTGTCTATCAAACAATTGCCGCAATCCACCAATTCTATGCCTTTGCCTGCATAATAGTTGTTGAACGTGCAATGGTTGATGACTACATTGCTGCATGAAGTGGCATTCAGGGCTGTCAGTGCGCCCACCACCTCAACATGGGACAGCCTGACGAAACTGCTTTCGTCCACATTCCTCAACTGAACCCCTGCCCAGTCGTGCGAAAACTCATAGCAGCGTAGATGAACCTTTTGGTCCTCATTTCCGTCCATCACAAGGCTTCCGCCCTCCTTCACGCGCAGATAAGCCGACTGGCTGAAATAGATGGTTGTGCCCGCTTCCACCTCCAAGAAACCGCTATCGGCCACCGTCAGTGCCTCGCTCACCAAATAGGTCGTATCACCGCCCAGTTTGCGTAATACCAGAGTTGAATCGACCACACCGTCAATCTGCACATAATGCTGCGCTTGGGCCGAAAAGCTCAATGCCGCCAGAATCATCATCAATGCTATGGTCTTTACAAATCTCATGACTTAGAAATAATACGTCAGGCCCAAACGGCATTCCCAAAGGCTCATACGCATATCGAACGGAAAATCAGCACGATATAGCGACCCGCTAGTCCTCCTATATAGCACCTCAGGCACCAATTCAACACGGTCGACAATTTTGATGGCTGCGCCAAGGCCGCCGAAATAGGAAAAGCGAACCGGCTCCACCTGACTACGCGAAATGGACGCATGGAACGGTTCCTCCAAATTGTTGAACGAGCCGGCGCATGAGACCAAGAAATCAGCCGAGACACCTGCCTTGACATACATCCTGAAATGCTCCCGCTTCCAAAAATCGAAGGCAACAAACGCTCCAACACTCAGATAATCAAGCCGATTGATGTCGCGATAAGAATACTGTGTGGTGACAAGCGGCACATAAACCGAGTCCATGATATAATGATAGGCCGTGTCGCCCGAAATAGGATGCACCACATAATAGGTATCCAAAGTGTCATTCACATAGTAATCACCTTGATACACAGTTTGTTCGAGCGAAAAACGATATTTCACCGAACGGTAAGTAAGGCTCACTCCGCCACTCAAGCGGTTGTGTTTGTAGCCTGCATCAAGGCCGAAGCAGAAGGCCGAACTTGGTGCAATGCCGATTGCACTATTGGGGGCGTTCAGCTTGTCGTTGAAAGTAAAACGCAAAATGTCGTATGCAACCGAAGGCGTCAAAAACCAGCCATTGTCCCTGAATGAGGGCCACGGAATCTCCAAACCCTTGTATTTCACCTGATAAACCGTGTCTGTCTTCACCACTCTTTCCACTCGAACAATCGTGTCGTAGCGCATTACCGACCTGATTACCAACATGGTATCGTACAACCGGATGGTATCGCCAGCTTTCGTGGCCACGGTATCCATCTTATGGATAATGGTTTCCTGAGGCTGCTCAACCGTTGGTTGGGTCACGGTTGGGTCATTGGGCACAGGTTCAAGCTGTTGGTTTTTGCGGATAACATATTGTTTTCCAATTCTTTTGAATCCATATTCGGTGCCTTTCAGTAAGTCTGCCAGCACCTCCTCCACCGGTTTATACGAGCAGGAATACTTCTCTATGCGGATTTTGCTCAGTTCCGCCTTGCTGAAGGCGACGTTCAGTTCATATTCGGCAAAGAGCTTCTCAAGTGCCACATCCAAGCTGCACGACTCTACCGAAAATGTAATCAAGGGGTTAATGTTTTGGGAATATGATTTCAATGACGCCATGCCCAACAGGAGAAGCACCATCAAGGTCAGTCTTTTCCCGAAAAAGCCTTTGCCATTGGGTTGTCTATCAGAGTTTTGGTTCAGTTTTTCGCGTTTCATCTGCAAAAAATGATGTCGTTACAGGCCGCTAAGGTACGACAAATTAGGCAAACAAACGCCGTTTGCGTTCAAAAAACAATAAAATCGGGGAAATCTTATTTGAGGATGAAGCTGTCCTTGGTCGGTTTCGAAACCGTCATGCCAAACACCGTGGCAATGGTTTCCACCACCTCATCAACCGAATCCTTATCCGTGAAACGCGCCGTAAGTTTCTCGTCGGCATAGCTTTCAGGAAGTTGGATCTTGATTTCGAAGATGTATTCCAAGGTCTCGACAATCGTCGAAAGGCGGACATTGTTGAAGTCGAGCACATGGTCGTTGGACAGTTCCTCATATTTCACCTCGGAATAGGTCAAAAGGCGCATCGTTCCATCGGCGGGATTGCAGATGCCGCGCTCGCCCGGCTCGACCTCAATCGAGGAAACCTCGTTGCCTTTCTTGTCGACCGTCGTCATCCTGACGCGACCCGAATAAAGGTCAAGTTGGTATTGCTCTGAGGTTTCGTCAGCTTCGAGCAGGAACGAAGTACCCAGCACTTCAACGTTCATGTTGCCGCAGTGGATGACAAAAGGATGTTCGGCATCCGCGCTCACATCGAACAAGGCGGTTCCTTCAAAATCGACGGCGCGAAGTTCGTTGCGGAACTGCTTCGGGTGGGTGATTTCAGATTGACCGGCAAAAGTGACCGAGGTTCCGTCGGGCAGCAGGTAAGGTTGCTCCGTACCCCAGTCGTTCGAGGCCATAGTAACAGTGGAATTGAACGGCTTGACCGTCATAAAGCCGATGAACAAAGCGATGATGAGCACCGCAGCCGCAGAGGACACATATCTGATGTTGCGCCTGAGCCAAGGCATCTCCACGACAACCGTCTCATGGCTTTCCTGTTCCTCAATCTTCTCGTTGACGGCATTCAAGGCCGATTCCACATCGATGGAATCCAGCTCGGGCATCGGAAACGAAGTCAGCTCCCAAACGTCCTTGATGGATTCGAAACGATCCTGATGGGATTCCGATTCGCCAATCCACGACAACAAAGCATGAGCTTCCTCCTCGGCGCACTGCCCTTCGAGGTAGCTCATTATTAAATTGTCATCATATTTGGCATTAATCGTATTCATTTTCTCATCGATTCACTTGAAAGACGAATAACTCGGGTTTTACCCTTAGTCATTTTCGAAAAAAAAATCACTTTTTTTTCATTCGATGAATTCCTTCAGTCCTTCTCTCAATTGTTTGAAGGCGGCGCTCATGTGAGCCTCAACCGTTTTGACCGAAATGCCCAGTTTTTCAGCGATTTCACCATATTTGAGTCCATCAAAACGGCTGGCGAGAAACACCTCGCGGCGCTTTTCGGGCATGGCGGCCAACAAGGCCTGATAGGAGCTTTCGAGGTTCTTTGACTGAAGTTCCTCCGAGGGGTCGACGCTTTCCGACTGGTCGGAATACACTTTCAGGTTGGTTTCGGAGTGCAAGCGCTCCTTATTAATATATGAGAGTGCGCTGTTGCGGACTGCACGTAGCAAATACGACTCAAAGTTGGTGTTGATGTTGACCTTCTCTCGGTTCATCCACAATTTGACGAATAAATCCTGCACAATTTCGGCGGCCACATCGGTATCGGCTACAAAACGGAAGCAAAAACGCACCGCCTGAGCGTAATAACGGCGGAAAATCGCGTTGAAAGCCTCCCTGTCGCCAGCGCACATGCGTTCGACAAGACTATGTAACTCTTTATCATTCATCAAATTAAAAGTAGAATGAACGGTTTTGAACAATTGGGCAAAGGTAAGGATTTTTACCATATCATTGACGCTTTGTTGGAAAAAGTGATACCCAAAACCACAAAGAACACTCGAAGCAGAAAAAATCAGCTTCCAAATTGCCGAACAAAATTAACTTATTTCATTGATTTATAATATTTTAAACACAACGCCAAAACCTATAGTGAGAAAAATATTCTGAAAAAAGAGAAAGAAAATCTTGACCGATTGAAAAAATGTGTATTTTTGCAGTCCGAAAAAAACGAGAGTCAGTATCTAACTTAAAGATATCGAGAAATGTACGCAATAGTAGAAATCGCAGGACAGCAGTTCAAGGTGACGCAAGGACAACAGATTTTTGTCAACAGACTGCATGAAGAAGAAGGAAGCAAGGTTTCTTTCGACAAAGTATTATTGATTGGGAACGACGGCGCGACGAAAGTGGGTGCCCCGACGGTAGCCGGTGCCAATGTCGAAGCCACCATCTTGCAACACTGCAAGGGCAACAAGATCATCGTTTTCAAGAAGAAGAGAAGAAAAGGCTATCAGAAGTCGAACGGTCACCGTCAGTATCTGAGCCAGATCAAGATTGAAAGCATCACTGAGTAAAAACCCGAAAAACAGAATAAGATATGGCACACAAAAAAGGCGTCGGTAGTTCCGATAACGGTCGCGAGTCTGAAAGCAAACGACTCGGAGTGAAACTTTTCGGTGGACAAGCCGCCATCGCTGGCAACATCATCGTCCGTCAGCGCGGCACCAAGCACAATCCCGGCAAGAACGTCGGCATGGGCAGAGACCACACGCTGTATGCAAAATGCGACGGCATCGTGGAGTTTTCGAAGAAGAGAGGCACCAAGTCGTACGTCTCCATCATCCCCGTCGAAGCCGAAATCACCGAATAAAATTGATTAATTCAATCATACTTATCCCGACCGCCAACACTGGCAGTCGGGTTTTTTCGTTTGGTTAAGACAATTTGCCTATCTTTGCACCCAAAAGCAACACAACATGAGAAAAAGCTGTATCTTCCTGATAACCGCCCTCGCCTGCGCGACACTTGCAGGCTGCCACAGCAAACCACAAACCACTGTCGACAAGATCGAGCAACTGAAACAACAGGTGAGCAACGATGCCACCTCCTTGGAAACCATAGAAAAAGAGCAAGCCGAACCGCTCCGTAAGGACTTCAGGACCTGCGACTCCTTGCTGCAATACCTCGACGAGAAAACCGTAAAAGAACGGTTCGAGCAACTCAACCTTACCCAAGCTTACCTCCAGCAATTTGGCGAATTGAA
>Ga0265299_10005894_pt1 | contig 11296 bp, 12 predicted proteins | sample AusTroGonzalo_MG_4_FD_193485 | JGI IMG/M metagenome (GOLD analysis project Ga0265299, IMG submission 193485) | Bovine rumen microbial communities from tropical cattle in Woodstock, Queensland, Australia - Gonzalo_02 | ecosystem: Host-associated > Mammals > Digestive system > Stomach > Rumen ...
AACGCGCCGACGTCTTGATCGATACGTCCCTGTAGGTAAAAACCGCAGAGTCGCTGGCAATGAATCCCACGCGGCCAAACATTCCCGTTACCGCCATGGCTTCTCCTTAAATGTTCGTTCCGTGGATGGATCCTGTTGACGTAATGTTTCCGTTCACTGACAGGTTGCCGGTCACATTCATCGACCCCTTGAAGGTCAGACTGCTTGACGTGATTTCCGCATTGCCATCCCTGAGCGTCATCGTCGTGCCGCCCATGGTGAGCGTCAGCACGGGAGAGGCAATGTTCACCTGAGTTCCCGTCTTGATGTTGACCGTTTCGCCGCCCTCGACATTCACTGTCTGACCTCCTTTGACGGAGACGGAGGTCGGAGCTTCGGCAATGATGCCCTGTCGATCCGCGACGATCTTCGTTTCGGCGATTTGCGCAAGAAGCGTATGCGTCGCGCGGTTGTACTCGATGCGCGTGCCGTCGGAGAAGACAACCGATCGCACATCATTGGTGCTGTCTGGCGGCGTCACTTCGCCTGCGTAAAAAGCGCCCAGGATAAAACCGTCCTCGATCCCTCCCTCGCGGAAGACACAAACCACATCCTCACCGATGTCCGGCATGGCGTAGTCGTGGTTCCTGAACGAGTTGCGCTGCACGACAGGCAAGTCATAGGAGACCATGCCGTCCTCGTCGTCAAAAGCAACGCGAGCCGTGCCCTTTTTCGGATTGATGCTCGAAACCTCTCCAATGCGAATGAGGTCCATCTTCAGTACTCCTTGTTGACGCGACGAAGCGTCAGATCCGTTGTGTAGCCGCCGCTGCCAATGCTGTGCGAAGCACGCTCGATGATGAAGCGGCCGTCAAAACTGCCGAAGCCCGCGACCTCGATCACGGAGCCGGCCACGTAGTACGGCGAGCCGATCATCTTGAGCGAGCCGGTGAGACGCGCGAGGTTTGCCTTGCGCAGCTCGGCCTTGGCAATCCTTTCGGCTTCGGCCTGCGAGGTCGCACGCTTGTGGATCTTGAGATCCTGCCCATCCGGATCGCCGTCCGGATCCTCGTATGTGAAGGTCATGACTGCAGGGTTCTTGCGAACGCCCGAGTCCGTGCCGTCAGGCAGCGTGTGACTGCCGGCATCACCCTTCACTTTCTGCTTGGGATCCCGCCAGGAGACAATGCAGCGCCGGTACGAGTCGCTCAGCTGCGTCTCGAACGACCAGGACAGGACGGACGAAACGCCAAGCGTGATCGTTTCGATCGGCGCCTTCTTTTCGTATGTCTCCTGGTTGAAGACAACCAGCCGGCCGTCGGTGACCTTGAGCGAAAAGCCTGCGTCTTCGCAGAGCCTCTGCAGAAATTTCAGATCGCTTTCCTGCTTCTGGTCGACCCGGTCGTAGTCCGGATCATCCTCGACGTCATAAAGCGCCTTCATCTCATGCGAGGACGCGATCTGCTGAACAATCTCGCCCAAGCTGACAGCCTCCCAGGACTTGGTCTTCTGCAAGCGCCTGATGGCCGTTTTCTGCGGCACGGAGACCGCCTTGATCTCCATGACCCGGGGACTGCCAGACGTGCGGAGCGAATCTACGTAGAACGTGCCGCACCGCAGCGTGAGCGCCCCCTTGGGGACAATGGACGCCTTGACGATCTGGCCCTTTTCAGGCGACCACGAGGCGGCCCACTTTCCCGTTGGATCCTTCAGCACCAGGCTCACCTCATCAGCTTCGCCCGACTCCTTGTCATCGTAGGAAAAAGAAAGGAGGTCAGGCAGCACATCGGCCGTCGCCTCCTTTCCGCTCTCCCCGATCCAAAGCCTCAGATCCGTTCGAATGACCTCACTCATTGCCGTTTCCAGACAGGCAGCCGATCCGTGTCTGGCTGCCGAGTATCGACCTCGGGAACCTCCAGCACGACGCCGTCGCTAAAGACTGCGACTGCCCTGTGCCGGAAGTTGGCCGCGATCAGTTTGTGCAGATAGATCTCCGAGCCATAGACGCGCTTGGAGATCACGTCCCAGGTATCGCCCTGACGCGTTGTGTATGTCGTACTCATGGATTTCTCAAGCAAACGAGAGCCGGCGCTTTTCGCTCATGAAGCGAGTGAACTCGCGTTCAAAGGACTGACGTCCTTCAGTGAGCGCCCGGGTCACGCTCTCGTAGGCATCCTCAGCGGCCGCGCCCGTGATGTTGATCACCGGAGCGAACTGCACAGAGAAGGAAGGAGCCGAGCCGGCAGAAGCCAGCCGATCAGCAGGCATTCTGAGCAACTTCTGCATTGGGGATTCGCTGTTGGCAGCGGAAGCCGCCAGCATGCTCTGGAGCTTGGACAGCGGGATCACCGCCTCGGTCTCGTTGCCCTCGCCGATCATGGCCAGCGTTGGCTTCGGAATGATGCCGCCGCGAGCCAGTTCCGGAACGTCAAGCACATCGGCATCCCCGTATGCAGGCGTTACCCCTTCTTCCTCCTGGGCCAGCTGCGCCCTTGGCTCCGGCGTTTTCCTGGACGCCATCTCAAGTTTCGCACGCTCGGTCAGGGTGAGTTCTGTCTTATGGTCTTTGCCAAACCATCCAGCCACCTTGTTCCAGACGCCCTTGATGGACTCCCACACGGCCAACACGCCGTTCCTGAACCAGTCGAATTTGTTGTATGCCCACACTACTCCTGCGATCAAAACAGAGAGTGCTGCAAACACCACACCAAATGGATTTGCAAGCAACGCAGCGTTAAACGCATAGACAGCAAGCTTTGCAAGGCCAAAAACCTTGGGGCCAAGCCCCATGACGAACTGAAACGCTTTCTGCGCAACAGTTGCGGCGCCGGTTGCCGTAGTTGCCGTGACAACCGCAGCCCTGTAGGCAAGCATCGCCCCCTGGCAGGCAAACACCGCAGCGCGAAAACCAAGGAAAACCCCCTGCACCAAAGAAACCACAAGCTTCATGGCATTGAAAACAACCATCATGGGAATAATCGCGCTAGTCAATCCACCGACTGCCACCCCTGCCTTGACAATCCACGATGTGAGCGTTTCGTGCCGCTTGGTCCAGTCAGAGATACCTCTGACGATATCTGCAGCCTTATTCACATACTCTGCAAGCGCTCCGTTAATCGTCTTGTAGACAGCCAACTGAAGGCCTTCGAACGCAGACTGAAGTCCTTTGACCGCACCGTCAAGCGTTTCCTGCTTCTTTGCAGCAACCTCTGCAGCAGATCCGCCTTTGCGCAATCCCTGGGCAAATTTCTGCAAAGCTCCGCTTCCTGCCTGTTCCATCAGCACAAGCGCACCGGAAACGCCTTCTGTGCCCACAATCGCCTGAATCGCTTCTGTACGAGCCGTCTTTGACAACCCAGACGTTGCCTTTTCGAGATCCGCGAGAATCGCTGGAAATTCCCTGATATTTCCCTGCGCATCGGAAACGCTGACTCCAAGCTGCTTCAATGTATTGGCCGCCTTGGTTGTGGGCGCAGCAAGCTTGAGCATAATGGCACGCAACGTGGTACCAGCCATTTGTCCTTGAATACCAGCATCCCCCAACTTGCCAGCCATCGCTGCAGCGGTTTCGATGTCTACCCCAAGGGACTTCGCGACAGGCGCTGCATACTTCATCGTATCGCCGAGCATCTCCAGCGTTGTGTTCGATGAAGTGAATGTATTCACCAGAACGTCTCCGGCCCTGCCCATCTGGTCAGCGGCTAGCCCAAAGCCCGTCAAAATATTCGACGCAACATCTGCAGCTTTCCCGAGATCAATACCGCCCGCCGTTGCAAGAGAAAGCATCCCCGGCATGGCCTTGAGGGACTCTTCCGTCTTGAAGCCGGCCATCGCAAGGTACTGCATGCCCTGAGCCGCCTGACTTGCAGACCACTCGGTTTTGTTCCCGAGCTCCAACGCTAGCGCCTGCATCTGAGCGAACTCCTCTGCAGATGCCCCGGATACAGCCCGGACAGACGCCATCTGCTTCTCGAACTCCATTCCGACGGAAACCATCCCCTTGAGCTGGGAGTTAATTCCCGAACCGAGCGCAGATGAAGCCGATCCAGCCATAGAGACATTCAGCCATGCATTTTGCATTCGCACCTGATTAGTAGCTCGCTTCTCTGCAAGAACAGTAGCCCGGCGCATGACCGACTGGAGTTCTTTTTCCTTGCTCATCAGCTGGCCGATCGTCATGCCATACGCTCTGCTTGAGCCGGACAATCTGTCCAATGCTGCCTGCTGCTTTGCATAAACCACAGACGCCCGTTCATGTTCCCGAGTAGCCGCCTGAATCTGTGCCTTGGTTGCCTGTACACGGACGCCATTTTCACCAATTCCGGCATTCAGGCGATCAAGTTTCGCCCTAGCATCAGCCACTTTGTTCTGCGCAGCATTGAGTGCCTCCTGAGCTTTCAGCACCCCGGACACATCACCACTGAATTTCTGCAGATTCTGAAAACTCTTTCCAAGTCTGCCGACCGTGTCGCCAGCGTCTTTGAAAGACTTCCCGAAACTGTTGCTCAGTTGTGCAGAGAGCATGAATGCCATGCTCATCGTTCGTGCATCCATACCTCACCCACTGGACATAAAAAAAGACGCCGAAGCGCCTTTAGAGAAGATAGCAAGAAAGCTGAAAGCTACAGCGAGAAGACAAAACTCACCCAAGCGACCGCAAAAATTAGGAACAAAATGAAAAACCATTTCTGCGAAGAAGAGTCACCCATCTTCAACCTCCTTAATCACTACAAGGTCATTTTAGCCTTTATCGCTTGCTTTTTCGTTCCTCTTCTCTCAATTGGTTACAAATTACCCCACACCACGAGCCCAACTCACACAAGGGTTCCTGAGCCCAGTTCGCAACGCCGTCTTTCATAACACGCGCAATGCGCACGCACAGCGTCTTGATCTGGTCATCCGGATCCTTGCGCGAGTCAAGCCCTACCTGAGCAAAAAACCGCTCACCGCGTTTGCAATAGTGCAGTACTCAGGCGCAGGGAGCCCATCAAAGAACTCGTAGGGGCGCTTGGCAGCCTTGGCCGCTAGCAGAACACAGAACTCCATGTCGCTTGCAGGAAGGACGCCGAAATTCCCCTGACGCTGCCACTCGCGTTTTGCCGCTGCAACATCCTTGCCATTCAGAGCCTCGAGGTTCAGTTCGATCTCTTTGACCTCTTCGCCTTCGAACATGTACGGATTTTTGAAAACGTGTTTCATCATTTACTCCTTGAAACTCCGGAAGATGCGCAGAGGAAGGCGGCCGGAGTCCGCCACCTTGTCGGAAGCGCTTCCTATCCCCTGCGAATCATTGGTTAGGACATGCCCAGATCAGACCGAACGGTGGCCATCTGGTCGACGCCGTCAACCTTGAAGACAAAGTTGGCTTTGTCGATCTCGAGCCGCTCCTTGCCGTCAACGTAGAGCTTCAGGTAGACAACCTCAAACTCCTGCTCGGTGTCCGTCTGAGAGCCAGGCTCAAACGATCCGAGGTTGAACGACTTCGGAATGACCTTGAGGGTCGCACGCACAGGAACGGTTCCATAGGTACCGCCAGCTGCGTCATAGGCCTGCTGCGAGCCGCGGACATCGATCTGGTGAGCGCCATGCGCCTGAAGCGCGGCAGCGTCTCCTTCGATCGTGCGCCAGTGCAGCGTCGTCGCCATGCTCTGGAAATGTCCAAGCAGAGGCGTTTCGATTTCGCCGGAAATTCCAGATCCGCTGACCGATTCGGTCATAGCCTGAATCTGAGGCAGATCCACCGTGGCCAGCCCCAGGGCATTGTTCTTGTCATCGTAGACCCGGAAATTGATCAGTTTCTCGGGAATCTTGTTTGCTCCAGCCATTTAGACCTCCTTAGGAGAAGAGCGTTTCGAGATACTGCGGGTCGTACTCGAGGATGAAATCGATTTCGCGGTTCGGAGACGGCGGCGTGAAGAACAGATGGAACCGCGCGATGCCATCCATGAGATCAGTCTTCGGGTTTTCGGTTTCCATGAACTCGATGCGGCCGCCCAGGATGAACTGCCGTGCAGCAAGACCGTTGAGCCAGATGTTGACCGAATCGACGATCGTCTCGACCTGACGGCGGTTGAGCGGGAAATCCACGCGCTGCCAGTAGGTCTGAACAAGCGTATTGCCGATCCAGACAAACATGCGCTTGATCGGGATGAACGTGTCCTTGACGTCAGTCACGCCGGGGTAAGCCGCGGTGCGGTTGCCCCAGGCCTTCCAGCCGCCGATGAAGTTCAGAGCCGTCACGATGCCCTGCCCGTTAAGATACGCACCCTCATCCGGGCCCAGAACGACCTCCGTGCCGTCAGCCGTGACGGCGGCCGTCATCTGCAGCGTCTTGTTGGACGGAGAGACGTACGGCGTGTCGTCGTTCTCGGAATCGGTGCGGCCGAGCAGGCCGGCGAGCTGCGTGGACAGATGGAACGCCATGCCCGAGAGGCTGACCATCGGCCAGCAGACAACCTGCAGAGGATCGACAACATTGTTGCTGTTCTTCCACTCGGCAACGTTGCTGTAAGACTTGACCGTATCGGTCGGAACGTCCACCAGGGCGATTGCGCGGAAGTGCTGGTTGATGCTCGCGCACTTGGCCGCCATCACTGCGGCAACAGCCGGATCCTGGGAGAATCCAGGAGCGATGAGGATGCCGGGAACGAGACGGAAGCGCGGGAAGCACTCTCCGATCAGCTCGAGCCCCTTCTTTTCGCCACTGGCGGAAATGCCGCCGATCACATCCGCAGACGTGACCTTGGTCGGATCAAGCTTGGTGCCGGAGAGCGTCAGAGCTTCACCAACGGGAACCCGGAATCCGGAGTCACCCTTGACGGCGGTAATGACAACGTGCCCGTCATCATCAAAGGCCAGCGTGAAGTCATCGCCCTGCGCGTAGGATTCCTCATTCTTCCTCAGGGTGACGGTATCCAGAAGGATGCCGGTCTCTTCGATCACGGCCGAGCCGCTCGAAGCGTTGAGCGTCACGCTCACTGCACTGACGGGACTCGTATGCCTGGTGGGATCGAGAACATTGACAACGATCACCGGAGCAATCCCGTACAGGGCGAACTGCGAGTAAAGGAACTCACTCACCGTGTACCCGAATTTCTTCAGGCCGGATGCGTCAGCCTTGGCCGGAACAAAACCGAACTTCTCGACTGCCTCAGCGTAGCTGTAGCACAGCTGCGGCTTGTTGACATTCGTCGGATCGGCCATGTTCACCGGTGCCGTGCCGACGATCATCGGAATGCCGGCAGAGACGCGCACTGGCGGGAGAATGGAAGTGGGTACTTCCGAGATTTTCACACCATGGTTGTAAGCCATCTTATTTCCTCATTTTGAGAATGTTGTTTGCAAAAACGTTCAGGACGGTGCCGCGGGTGCGCACGTCTTCGCGAGCCTTCTGAAGCCCCTCGATCGGAACGATGAGCTTCGGGATGTCCGGGTAGCGCTTCACCAGCTCGCCGACATGGCCCGGAAGATTCGAGCCGCGGAACAACGTCCCGGACACAAGTCCCTGAAGGCTGGGACCGATATAGATTCGGATCATCCGAAAACCTCCTCGCCAAGCGTTTCAGTGATTACCGGGGAGTGCCACTCCCAGGATGTCGTCATGTCGACCTGCCAGTACGGAAACCTGTCGGCGTCGTGCACGATCCAGCTGACAGGAAGGCTCAGCACATACCGTCGGTCGAGCACCCTGTTCGGCAAAGTCATCAGTGCACGGCGGATCCTGTGCACGATGTTCAGGCAATCCTCGTATCCGTTCATGGGACGGGTGATGTCGCCCAGGTGATCCTTGCCCTCGTTCCGGCAGACAACGATCAGCTCAACCTTGCCGGTTGTCATCTCCTCTTCTGCAGAAACGCTTTTCGGCCTGATAAGGACGAAAGGCGAAGGATCCTCTCCGGATCGATCCAGGTATCCGTCAACAACGGTCAGGGGCCGCATAACGCCCTTTTCATCGGGCATTTGCACACCCTCGGTCGCTTCGGCAACGAACTTGCGCAAAGCGCGGCAAAGCATGATCTCGTTCACTTCTTCACCTCGAGCAGATGTTCGACCTCGTGGTCAAGGCGTTTTTCAAAGGTCTCGCGCATCAGATCGGAGACCTCCGAGGACCTTTCGCCAAGCATCGACGGCACGGACTGGCCGAAGCGCTTGGAGATCGGCTCGCCCTTGCGCCTTTTGCCCACGGAGTCGACATAAACGCGGGAGCGCGGCTCGTTCGCTTCACGAATGAAGATGTGGCCGCGCCATTTGAAGCCCGTCTTGAGCTTGAGTGTCTGGCCGCGGCGAGCCTGGACGCGCACCTGCTTTCTCTCACTGCCGGTCGTGCTGTCCGCACGCGGCGTGTGGATGAAGTCGCGCAGAGGAAGGCCAGCCCCCTTGGACTCGAGCTCGCCGGAGAGCTTCCCCGGGTTCGCACGCTGCAGGGAAAAGGAGTCCTTCACCGTGCCGGCCTTGATGCCGAACTTCTCGCTCACGATTCGCCCGGATCTCGTGCGCCCCGTCTCCAGGGCGCGGTTGATGGCTCTCGAAGCGGCTTTCTCGACCCCCTTTGGGATGCCCTGCAGCTGCTGCCTGGCACGCTCAAGAGCGCCGTTCGTTTCGACTGTCAGCTTCATGATCCGTGCTCGTTTTCCGAAAGTTCGATGACAAGCATCCCCATCTCGAGCGATGTTCTCTGCACGATATGAAGGGATCCGTCAATGCGAAGGATCTCGCCGATTGCAGGACGCGGAATGTCGCCCTGCCGCAGGTAGACCCGAATGGAACCTTCGGCAACGCCCTCGGAAAACCGCGCGACAACGACCGAGGCGATGTCGCTCGTCTCGTTCTTGTCGATCACGCACCGGACGCGCCGGGCCATGCCGGCACGGGGCCCGATGTCGTGCCATTCGGCGAACTCATCCAGGTTTAGGAAGACGTCACAGACATCCTCGCAGAACATGTCTTTGATGGGCATAACTCACCCCGGAACAGGGCGGTTGCCCGCCCCTTTGTGATTAGATCTGGCCGATCACGAAGGACTCAGGATGACGCACGGCGACATCGAGAGACTGCAGAGCACGGATCTCAACGCCACCGTTGTCATAGGCAGCAGCCGAGTACGGATTCGGCAGGATCTCGACAACGCCCCACTCGCCAATGACGAGGTCGGACCAGTTGCCGAAGAAGATGTGCGAATTGGTAGCCGACTGGCCGACAACGCGGGTCTGGTTTGCGCGGGCAACGGGGTAGCCGTTGACTTCGCCAGGCGTCAGGTTGCGGACGGCCTCGGTGATGGGCTTCCAGATGTAGTTGTCATCCTTGTCCTTGAGCTTCTTGAGAGCGCCGATCACGGTAGCGTCAGTCACATAGGCCATGCGGTCTGCGTCAGCGTTTGCGGCAGCCACCTGAGTTTCCATGTCGATCAGCGCATCAAAGTCGAGGCTGGAGATGGCGGTCGGCGTAACGAAGCCGGAAATGCCGGTCGGCTCGCCGTTCTGGCCGGAGCCGAAGAAGGCTGCCTGGTCAACGCCGAGTGCGATCGTGCGAATCAGCTCGGAGCGCACAAACGTTTCGATGTCAAGCGAAGCCTGGATGAGCATGTTGCGCGAAATGAAGGACTTCGCGGCAATCGTCTTCATCTTCAGCGGAACCTTGTCGAAGGTCGCATTGGATCCAGTCACCGTTCCGGTCTCAGAGATCCACTGGGCGGCGGAAACGCCGTTCTGGCGCGGAATCTCAACATTGCCGCGCAGGCCGGTCAGCATGGTCGCACCCAGACGGGTCACCACTGCCTTTTCGCGCAGAGCTTCGATGAAGGAGCTGGCCAGCAGATCGGTCGGAACCAGATTGCCGCCATTGGCGGGCGTGCCGACCACGTAGTCGCGCTGGGCCATGGCCGGGATGTTCGTCGGCATGAAGAAGCCGTTCGTGTCGCGGTCAAGCTGGCGGCAGAACTCCTGGGAGACTTCGCGCTCAAAGCCGGCATCCTTCCAATTGCCGGACAGAGCGGCGTTCAGGGCGCGGACGATGCTGTAGCCGCGGCGCTCAGAGACGGACAGATCCAGCCCGATGCCGCGCTGGTTGCTGCCTGCAGGCTCCTGGCGATGCGTGCGCATGTGCTCCATGATGGCGGCACGCGCAGCGTCGATACAGGTTCCCTTGCTGATGAGCTCGTTACGCAGGTTGTCGTCGATGTGGAAGTCACGGCACATCGTGTCGATTTCCGCGATGCGCTCGCGTTCAGCGGCGCGAACTTCGTCTTCGTTGACCGTAGAGACAGGGGCCGCGGGCTGAGCCGGGGTCTGGCCTTCATTCTTCTTGGTGGTATCCATAGTGCCCTCCTTGGGCTGGTTGTTTGAAAAACTCCTGTAAACGCCCACTGATTCGTCTGCAGGCACTGTGACAAGGGAGACTTCGAGAAGTTCCCAATCGGTAGCGCGAACTTCATCCGAGTCCGGCTTTTCGGTGTACTCAAAGACCCGGTACCCGACGCTCACGTTCACCAGAACGTGGTCGCGCACCAGGCTGAAGGCCTTGTTGCCCTCTTCCGTGTCGGCAAATCGCACGGTTGCGTAGGTTCTCCCCGCATCCTGCTCAATGCCGGTGACGACACCGATGATCTTGTCCCGGTCGTGGTTGAAGAGCAGCGGCATCGACTGCTGCCGCTCACCCTTGCGCATCGCCCCGGGCTCATGACTGAGAATCTCATCCCCGAACCAGGTGCGCACGGGCTTGTCAGAGCAGACGGGAAAGCGCATCGTGCGATCTTCCTCGTTGATGCTCTGCTCATCGCGCACCGACAGGTATCGGAGGAGAGGCTCGCCTTTCTGTGGCTTTTCCATTGACTTTCCCCCATGAAAAAACCGGCTCACGCCGGCTTGTCTATTCGTTGTCCTGAACTGGCTGGAGCTGCGCGGCACCCTGTCCGCCTCCGCCGAAATGCAGGCCGAGTTCGTCGGCCCCGTCCTGATCGGCCTTGATCTCGCGGTCGACCTCCTCCCGGTCCTGACCGTTGCCGATCGCGGCAATCACGGAACTGCGGCTCATGAAGCCGTTGGCAACGGCATCTCTGTAGGCCGACACCTCCTTGCTCGGATCGATCCACGACCAGCCGCGCGGCTTGAATCTGACCGCCCGGAAGCGCGGCTTGTCCCGCCAGTAGTCGGGAATGTTCAGCACGCCGCTCAGCACGGCCGCATCGAGCCACTCTCGGTAGATCCTGTTCAGGAAGTTGCTGATGAGCCAGCCCTGCAGCATGCGCCACAGGTCGCGGTCATCCAGAAGAGCAAGGCGCGAGGAGCTGTAGTTGCTCTGGCTGTAGTCCCTGCTCAGCGTC
>Ga0265299_10005900_pt1 | contig 11291 bp, 7 predicted proteins | sample AusTroGonzalo_MG_4_FD_193485 | JGI IMG/M metagenome (GOLD analysis project Ga0265299, IMG submission 193485) | Bovine rumen microbial communities from tropical cattle in Woodstock, Queensland, Australia - Gonzalo_02 | ecosystem: Host-associated > Mammals > Digestive system > Stomach > Rumen ...
CAAAAAGCATACGTTTGGGACCTGCAGGTTTAACAGGAACAGTAGCATTCGTCAGAGTTGTAAAAACTGGCGTATTCTCTTGAACTTTTGCCTGCGCAGCCTCTAGTCGTGCATTCATGGCAGAATAAATATTATACTTTAGTTGCATCTCATTTTCCAAATCTGTAATAATTGATTTCACACTGGTTAAAATGACATCTTCATTCGCATCAGAAAAAGAGGCGTATCTCTGACGGGCTTTGTCATAATTGGACTTAGCTTCGATCGTCAAATTCTTGTATTGTTCATAGTCTATACGAGCTTTTTTAGTCCTATAATTAATGATATATTGCTGCAAATGGTTCATAATGCTGTCTGCTAATAAAGCGCAGACAAGAGGATCCTGATCTGTAACGGTCAATGTTACTACATCAGTTTTCTTACTATAGTTAGTGGTGACATTGTTGGTGATTTTAGCTAATATGTTAGAGGTTTTTTTGTTTAACTGAAATGGATCAAATCTTTTTGAATTATTGTTCTTGGAACCAGCAGCAGTCTCTTCACTCTCAATCCATTGCTCTATTTGAGCCTTAAGAAAATTTATCGGATAGCTCCATATGGAAGATTCCTGATATTTATCAAGATATGTATAATAGTCTGTCTTGATTTTTCCGTCTTTCGTTTTTATTTGAATATCTAACAGACCCACTAAGAAATCAGTGGATTTAAGAAGCTCGGGATACAATTGAGGATAAATGGCATCTGTATTATTTAAATTTCCTAGGTTAAAACCAAAATTTGATGCAATTGACGCTAAACCTCCAGAGGAAAGGGAATTGGAATTGCTCTCTGGAGCTATGGATACCTTACATTTATAATAACGTGGTTGTGGCAGAATCCATAAGCAGGCTAAAACAAAGGTAATACCCCAAACTTTAAAGAATAAAAGTCTCTTTGCCCAAAGTTTTTTTACTACTTGAGATATGTCTATCGATATTTTATCTTTTTTTTCTTCCATAATCCTTTTCAATTGCTTTACTTCAACAGATTTCCGATGGTGGCGCCCATAGTGGCGATGGCGGCTGCGGAGCTACCGATAGCCATATACTCGGTAATACCCATCTTACGATTCATGGCCTTCTGAGGAACGACAATCTCACAACCAGGACGGATTTCTGCACCATCGCTAACCTTGGCTACCGTACCGTTCATATAGATGACGTAGGCTTGGTTTTTCTTAGCATAGCGGTTATAGCCACCTGCCTGGTTGATGTAGTATTTGGCACTCTTGCCGTCCTTGAAAGCAACGGTGTTGGGATACATCACTTCGCCCTCAATCTTCACCGTACCATTGTAGGTGGGAACGAATATTTCGTCGCCTTCACGCAGCACGATGTCGTAGTCGCTGCCTGGGTTGGCCAATGCCTTGTCGAGCTCAATACCTACGGGGTAACTCTCTGGAATCTCAAGGGTTTCTTCTTTTTCTTTCTCGCTCTGTTGCATATTAACACCGAATTCGGCGATAGAACGGCTGTTGTTGATGGCCATCTCTTGGGCTACGCGCTCTTTTTCCTCTTGGCGCATCTTGGCCAGTTCCAGCAGACGCTTGTATTCAGCCTCGTTCACCTTGCGCTCCAGACGGGCTCCTGGAATGTAGGCCAAATCAGTACCGCCACCTGCCCGCTTGAAGATGTCACTCAGTCGCTCGTTCTTCTTGGCTAAGGTATAGGTACCGCCAAACATCACCTCACCATTGATAGTGACGTTCTGCTGCTTGAAATAGCCAGGGCTCTTACGTACATAGACTTCGTCGAAGGGCATCAGCGTGAAGCCTGGCTGGCCATCAATGACGAAGCCGTCCTTCAACGAGAACTGGAAGGTCTGTGCCAACGTGGAGTCGGAAGTCAGTGCATAGGGATTACTGATGCGACGAGATACCAATACGTTGTGCATCGAGGCATTTTCCTTTAGACCACCAGCCTGCAGAACGAAATCCTCCAGTGTTTCGTTGTCGGCAAACTTATAGGTGCCAGGGTACATCACCTCACCATGAATGGAGATAGTCTGCTGTACTCGTGATTCCTGCTTGGTGGGAATAAACAGCACATCCTCATTCTGCAGGGGGATATCGGGCACTGTACCATTCATGATACCCTCAATATCAACAGAAACAACCTCCAAGGTCCTGTCGGGTTTCATGCGATGCATCACGGCATGTTGTGTAAAAGCTTCTTCCGTAACGCCCTCTGCATGTTCCAATAAGGTCTTGACGCTGTAGATGTTGTCGCCAATTTGATACATGCCAGGACGGAAGGCTGCACCTTTCACCTCAGCCATATTTGAGTAGCGGGGCAGGATAGAGTCAACGCTGACAGAGTCGTTGTCTGCCATGCGGAAGGAAGCCATGTCAAACTCATTGACATTGAAAACGGAATATTGTGAGCCTGACTTCCTGACCACACGGACATTCTTGCGGTAAGCATCTCCAGTGAAGCCTCCGGCATAGTCAATCAGCGTTCCTACACTCTCGCCGGTCTTCATTTCATAGTACATAGGGCGCTTCACCTTACCAGTGACGTTCACTAAGCAGTCGTAAGAGCCTACCACGATGACGTCGTTGTCGCCCAAACGAACATTGCCACTCAGCTTACCGTTCAGGATATAGTCATAAACGTCTACCGTACTCACCAGCTTGTTGTGGCGATACACCTTGATGTTACGCAGGGTACCAATTTTGCTTGGGCCTCCTGCCATATACAATGCATGGAATACGGATGAGAAGGCCGATAGGGTATAGGTACCCGGAGCTTTCACTTCACCCATTACATTGACGATGATGGTACGTGTCTGACCCACCGAGAGACGAATCTTGCTGCTGCTGTAGCGAGCTCCCAACTGACTACGGATACGGCTATTGGCCTGCGATACCGTCATACCTCCCACCTGGATGGGACCGAAGTCCTCCACGACGATGAAACCGTCTGGTGTCACTGTGGCCTCTACGGTCTTTTGCGAGGCACCGTAGATATCTACAAACACGGCATCACCGGCTCCCAAGACGTAGTTGTCGGGGGTGGCGATATTCATATTGGGTTCAAAGGTCAGGTCTTCGTTGTTGAAAATGTCGTGACCGAAAATCTTGTTGCCTTCCTTGCCTTCTTCCTTCTCCTTGTCCCTCAGGTAGTTCTTGATAACCTGGCGGTCGTAGATGTCCAAAGAGTCGGGCAGAAAGTCATCCAGTTCTGCCTTGATGTCGTATTCATCTTCTTTCAGTAGACGCTTGTTCTTGCCGTATTTCTGCAGTTTCTTGTTCTTCAGGTCACGATTCTTCGCCAACCTGTCGTCCTTCAACTTTTCGGTAGAACTGTTTTTCTCCTTACTATTGTTACGACGCAGACGGGCATCAATCTCCTCATCCTCAGTGAGTCCTTTGTCCTTCACAGTACCAAGCCCCTGATTCTTCTGCATACGCTCTACTTTTTTGCGCACCTGCCGAATCTGGTCAATGGTGACACCTTTCTGCATCAGTTTAGTAACAATTTCCTGTTGTGAGGAGCCTGCCTTCTGCTCCTTTGTCACAAATTTGATGATTTGCTCATCGGTCATCGACGACTGCGCACTGACACTGCCAACGGCAAGCATCAGTGTACACATAAAGAGGAAAATCTTCTTCATATACTAGTTTTTCGTTATACTCTAAACGTTTATATTATATATAACTCCGTTTTTGACGATTTATTGTAATGACTGTGCATTACTTTCTTTTTCATACAACTGGAACAGTTGTTCTGCCGTATGTCTCCATGAGAAAAGTTTTGCACGTTGAGGCCCCAAAGCTCGCTGCTTTTCGTAAAAGTTTTTGTCGGTTTCCAGACGGAGCATGGCATTTGCAATTTCGTCGCTCGACTCAGGATTGACGAGAATGGCGTCCGGACCTGCAATTTCGGGCATAGATGAGGTGTTGCTGGTGATGACTGGCGTGCCGCAGGCCATCCCCTCCAATAGCGGAATGCCGAAACTTTCACGTAGAGAAGTGTAAAGGAAGGCGAAGGCTTCGTTGTAAATGCGTGGCAACTCGTCATTAGGAATATATCCCGGCATGGTGATATGTGGCAGGATATGCTCGATATGGTTGCGACGAATGATACCGTCCAAATAGTTTCTGTCCAAATCTGCCATCAGCAAGTCTCGTTTGATTTCTGACTGTTCCAGATACCGTGCGTATGCCACTAGCGTACGTTCTGTGTTCTTCTTCGGGTCGGTATTGCCGAGGAAAAAGAAAGGACTCTTAGAAGTATGAGAAGAGGAATGAGGAGCAAGGGGGCGGAACCAGTCGTTATATCCATTATAAATCATCGCCATACGCTCCTCGGGAATGTGGAGCTTGCTCATAATGTTCTGCTTCTCAAAATTGCTGACTGTAATGATGCGGCGACACTTCTTCAAGATACGGGGAACTACTAGTCGGCGATAAAGCCAGCCTAAGTTCTGGTAGAGGGAACTGTTGTTTTTGTCGCGTGGCTCCAGGAATATGATGTCGTGCAGGGTCAGTATCAATGGGATATTGCACCAGATAGGAGCAGTATTGCTGGTACAGTGCAACAGCTGCACGCCGTATTTCTTGGCAGCTCGCGGCAGTGCCCATTGTTCCCAAAGCGGGTAAGAGGGACATTTCAGTTCTATGACGTGCACATTTTTTGAACTTTCCACGCAGCAGTCTTCGCCAGGTTTGACGAAAACATAGTATTCGTGGGGGGTGTCCATCTGCTGCAACTCCTTGATTTCCTGCAGTATGACGTAGTCCATTCCGTGTTTGTTCTTGCGGAATATCCGCTGTGCCTCTATGCCTATTTTCATGGTGTCGTTCAATTTAATCGTGCAAAAATACGCAATTATTTTGATTATTCCAAATATTTTCGTAAATTTGCCGTCAAATAGCGAATATCATGAAGGTTTTGTTTCTTGTTTATCATGGTTTTTCAGAACATAGCGGTATTTCTAAGAAGATACACTATCAGGTGAAGGGACTGCGCGAGAACGGTCATGATGTTCGTTTGTGCTACTATGATTTCGCGCCTAATGGACATAGCTGTCGCTATGTTGATGGTCAGGTGCTGAAAGATTATGGCACAGGGCTTTGGGCTGGATTACGTCAGCGCATGGACTATGATTGTATCTATGACTACTGTGTCCGTGAGGGTATCGAGTTCGTTTATGCCCGTTGTTTCCAGAATGCCAATCCGTGGCTTATCCGTTTCTTTAAAAAACTGAAACAAACGGGTATCCGTGCCGTGACGGAAATACCGACTTATCCATATGACCAGGAGTTTAAGAACTTTTCTCTGAAACAACGTTTGGAATTGAAAGTTGACCAACTATTCCGTCATAGCCTTTACAAGCACATGGATGCCGTAGTCACCTTCTCTGATGCTAGGGAAATTTTCGGCCAGCGTACCATCAATATCAGCAATGGCGTTGACTTTGACAGTATACCCTTGCATCAGTTTAGAGGTGATAGGCCAGAGGTGAGAGGTGAGGAGTCTGCATTGCCTCTACACCTCATTGGTGTCGCGGAGGTACACATCTGGCATGGTTACGACCGGCTGATAGCCGGACTTGGTGAGTATTACAAAAATGGTGGGAAGCGTGAGGTGGTATTTCATATTGTGGGAGGTGTGCATCCCAATGAACGTTACAAAGCAAATGCTTTCCATCCCGGACTGCAGAATATTATCGACAAGTATGGCATTGCCGACAGGATTGTTTTCCATGGTACCATGTTTGGCAAGGAATTGGACGATGTTTTCAATCAATGCCAGTTTGCCATTGGCTCCCTGGCTCGTCACCGCAGCGGCATCACTACCATCAAGACTCTGAAAAATCGCGAGTATGCAACGCGCGGGATACCTTTTATATATAGTGAACAGGACTCCGATTTCGACCATCAGCCCTACGTGCTGAAGGCTCCTGCTGACGAGTCACCTGTTGATGTTCAGCAAATTATCGACTTCATCGACCGTTTCTCTATGCGCCCAGAGGATATCCGCAAGACTGTCGAGCACCTCTCATGGAAGATTCAGATGCAGCGAGTAATGGATGCTAATCAGAAGCTAGCATGAGAATAGCCTACGTATATCCATATTTAGTCCATTGGGGCGGGGTAGAGCGCATCTTAATCGAGAAGATGAATCTATTGAGTCAGGGTGAGGATGATGAGATTTTTGCCGTGACATACAATCAGAGTAGTCACCGGATACCTTACCACTTGGATCCGAAGGTCCATTTCATCGACTTGAATGTGCGGACACACGTTCGATACAACTATCGCGGACTGCGTCGCCTGTGGGAGGGCCTGAAGCGACATCGCATGCTGCATCGGCGTCTCAAAGACTGTCTGGCAGAGATTCGTCCCGACATCATTATTGCTACTACTTCCAGTGAGTTGTCATTGCTTAACAAGCTGAAAGGTAACATTCCTTTGATTGTGGAGTCGCATGACGGTTATGAGCACATAGGACATTCTTCTACCATGACGTGGCTTCATCGTTGGAACGTCCGCCGTCGCTACCGGCAGTTACACAAGGCCGATGTAATCATCTCATTGACGGAGAGTGATGCCGAGAAGTGGCGGAAGCACTATCCTCAGGTACGGGTGATTCCCAATGTGGTACATCTCAATCCTACAAATCAGTTGAGTGATGTTAATCAGCGGCGTGTTATTTTTGTGGCCCGACTGGCAGAGCAGAAAGGTATTCCTGAGATGATGGCCATTTGGCGCATCACTCATCAGCGTCATCCCGACTGGGTATTGGACATGTATGGCGAAGGTGACCATGCCTATATGAGCAAGATGGCTCCAGGTATGCGTGCTTTCCCGCCTGTTGCCGATATCTATTCAAAGTATCTGGAGAGTTCCGTGCTGGTGCTTACCTCGCGTTGGGAACCCTTTGGCTTGGTACTTCCTGAGGCGATGTCATGCGGTCTGCCCGTTATCTCTTTTGAGGGTGACGGCCCCTGTAGTATCATTACTGATGGTGAGGACGGCTTTATCATCCGCAATCGTGACATCGGCGCCTTCTCCAACCGCCTTTGTCAACTCATTGAACATGAGGAACTGCGGTGCAAGATGGGCAAAAAAGCCATTGTCTCCGCCCAGCGTTATGCTCCGGAACGTATTATGCCGCTATGGCACCAGTTGTTCGCTGAACTCCTAAATGGTCAGAATGCCACTACTTGAAGATATTTAGCACTTTCTCCACGATGGGAGCCATATCATAATACTTGTATTCTGCTAGTCTGCCGCCAAAGATGACGTTCTTTTCCTGCTGTGCCAGAGCCTGATATTTCTCTAAGACGGCATGATTCTTGTCATCGTTGATAGGGTAGTAGGGTTCCATGCCCTCTTCCCACTCTACGGAATATTCGCGGCTGATGACCGTCTTCGGGTTCTTCTCCACGTCGGCGGCAAAGGACTCGAAGTGCTTGTGTTCTATGATGCGGGTGTAGGGGATAGCTGCATCGGTATAGTTGATTTGTGCCAGACCTTGATAGTTGGACGTGTTCAATACCTCGTGCTCAAAGCGAACGGTGCGATATTCCAGTTTACCGAAACGATAGTCGTAGAATTCGTCAATTTTTCCAGTAAACACAATAGTATCAGCCATGGATTCAAAATCTTTCCTATTGGCAAAGAAATCACAGTCGGTCTTAGTCTCTATGCCTTCCAACAGCCCGTCAATCAATACGTTATAGCCTCCGATAGGCACTCCCTGATAGGAGTCGTTGAAGTAGTTGTTGTCATATACGAAACGTACGGGCAGGCGTTTGATGATAAACGGCGGCAATTCCGTACACTTGCGGCCCCACTGCTTCTCGGTATAGCCTTTGATAAGTCGTTCATAGATGTCTCGTCCCACCAGTGAGATGGCCTGTTCCTCCAGATTGGTGGGTTCCTTGCCTTCCATCTCCTTGCGCTGTTCGGCAATCTTTTGTCTGGCTTCCTCGGGGGTCAGTACGCCCCACATCTGACTGAAGGTGTTCATGTTAAAGGGGAGGTTGTAGGCCTTGCCCTTATAGAAGGCTACCGGTGACTCTGTAAAGCGGTTGAATTCCACGATGGAGTTGACGAAATCCCACACCTCTTTATTAGAAGTATGGAAGATGTGTGGCCCGTACTTGTGTACATGGATATTTTCCACATTCTCACAATAGAGATTACCGCCCAGTTGAGGACGCTTGTCAATGACGAGGCATCGTTTTCCTTGTTTTGTAGCCATGTGTGCAAAGACGGAACCATATAGTCCAGCACCAACAATCAGATAGTCGTATTTCATAATAGTGGTTATATTTTTCGCAAAAGTACGAAAAATATCCGCAATATACAAACATTCTGAAAAAAATATTGTACTTTTGCAGCAAATACAAACAATACGTATGAAACAGTCCTTAAAAATAGTATATTGTACACCAGCCCTGTATCTTGCGGGAGGAATGGAGCGTGTTATGACTTTGAAAGCTAACTATTTTGCTGAACATTTTGGATATGATATTACGATTGTTATCACTGATGGTAAGGGAAAGGAAACGTTCTATCCACTCTCTGACAAGGTGAAGGTCATAAATCTTGATATTGGTTTTGAGGAACTTTGGAATCAGCCTTTTCTGAAAAAAGTCATATTATACCTTAAGAAACAACGACAATATAAGAAGAAGTTGACAGCCTGTCTGATGGAGTTGCGTCCAGACATTACCATCAGTATGCTGCGCAGAGAAATCAATTTCATAAACTCTATTAAGGACGGTAGTTATAAAATAGGAGAGATACACATTAACAGAGCTCACTTCCGTAACTTTGAGGATAAGGATAGTAATATCGTTAAGAACTTGTTCTCGAAGTTCTGGATGAATAACTTGTTGCGGAAACTGAGACTGTTGGATCGATTTGTGGTGCTTACGGAGAGTGACAGGAAGGCTTGGCACGAATTGGACAATGTAGAGGTGATTTCCAACCCGCTATCGTTTGCTCCAATGTTTATTAGTAGACATGCAGAAAAACGGGTGATAGCCGTAGGCAGGTATTGCCACGAGAAAGGTTATGACCACTTGTTGCAAGCCTGGGCAGTCGTCCAGAATAAGTGTACCGATTGGCGCTTAGATGTGTTTGGTGATGGTGACCGCAGTTCCTACGAAACACTTATAGACCATTGTGGAATTGATCGCAGTCGGTGTAAACTGAATCAGCGTACTCAGATTATTCAGCAAGAGTTTGAGCGGAGTGCTATATCTGTATGTAGTTCACGTTTTGAGGGATTCGGACTGGTTATTATTGAGGCAATGGCTTGTGGCGTTCCTGTCGTTTCATTTGATTGTCCCTGGGGACCACGGACCATCATCACCGACGGAGAAGATGGCGTACTGGTGGAGAACGGCAATGTAGACCAATTGGCCGAAGCGCTATTAAAACTAATTGCTGATGACCAGTTGAGAACAACGATGGGTTCGAAGGCCAGCGTAAATGTACGACGCTTTAGCATTGAGATTATAGCTGACCAGTGGAAAAGACTCTTTGAAGAAATAGTTGACAACAAGAAGACGTAGGACGGATTCCTTTTAATTTTTTCCGTAAGGACTTGGAGTCAACCCCTTTAGAATTTTGCGTAAAGTGTAGTACAATTCTGGTGATAACTTATAAAGAAAGGTGGTAAACTTTTGTTTGATGCCATGTGAGAAAGTAAGGTCTGGTGTAAGACGATTCAGATAGCTGAATACTTCACGTCGATCAGATTTGCTGCATTCTCCCCAAAGCATGATATAGGATATGAGAGTGAACGATACAAAGATGTTGTCGTTTAGTCTGAGTCTGGTTTTGGGCGACAAACCCTCCATGTTGCGCAACTTCCAGGTGGCAGCAACAGCGACACACAGATCCATACATTTCTTCTTGTTAAAATTGGACGTTGCTGAATTGTGGCCTCTCCTATAGATATTCAGCAGAATAGAAATGCGCAAACTGTTTTGCGATTTAAGGTAACATTCGTGCGTATACGGTATGTCCTGACAAGTTATTCCTGGCACAAAGGTGATATGGTTCTCTTTAAGAAATGAACGCTTGTAAAGCGTACGCCATACATAGCATTGGACAGGGGTCAGATCTTGAAGATAAAGTTCTTCGCCCTTTCTCTCCTTTACAGTCAAGGGGGGCTGCTCAATGGTAAGGTTCTTTGCAATTTCCTCATCTGTCATCTCCAGAAAGTCGGCCACTACCAAATCAGCCTTCGTTTCCAAGGCTTTGTCCAACAGCAATTTGACGCTGTCGTCTATCAGCAGGTCGTCTGAATCAGGCATTAGAATGTACTCACCCTTAGCAGCAGCGATACCATTGTTACGTGCTACAGACAGGCTCAGGTTCTCCTGATTGATGACGCTGATGTTTCCATGAGCCTCAATTATATCTGCAATCATCTCCATGCTGCGGTCCTTGGTGCCGTCGTTCACGATGATGACCTCAAACTCCGCCTCGTCCAGATGTTGCCTATAGATGCTCTCGATACATGGGCGGATATACTTCTCTACGTTATATACAGGTACGATAATACTCAGTTTCATAGTCGTCATGCCATTTCAACGTGCCAAAGGTACGAAAAAAAAAGGAAAACACTTGTCAATTCAGGAAAAAATCGTAATTTTGCACACAAAATGAATATATTATGGAATGGTACGAGAAATTTCTGAGTATTTATGAGAAACCCTATAGTGAGGTTCCGAAGAACGTTATTGAAGAGACACGAAGCCGTCTGGCAGCCCTTCAGAGCAGTGAGCCTCTGGTTTCGATAGTCATTGTTGCTTACAACGAGGAGCGTCGTCTGCCGGCCTGTTTATGGTCGCTCAGCGAGCAGCAATGTAAGTATCCCATTGAGTTTATCGGCGTCGATAATGAGTCTAAGGACCGCACGGCAGAAATGTACCAGACTTTTGGCGTTCCTTATTATACCGAACACCAGCACACCTGCGGCTATGCCCGTCAGTGTGGACTGAATCAGGCCAAGGGTAAATATGCCATGTGCATTGACTGCGATACCATGTACCCGCCCCATTATATCGAACTCATGACCGAGCAGCTCATGAGGCCCGGTATCTCTGCCGTCGCTGCCATGTGGAGCTACTATCCCGATGAGAACCACTCTAAGCTGAAGATGAAGTGCTACGAGTTGCTGCGCGACATTTATCTGCGCATTCAGAACATCAACCGTCCTGAGCTTACCGTCCGTGGTCTGGCTTTCGGCTATTATACGGAGAATGCCCTCAAGGAAGGC
>Ga0265299_10005902_pt1 | contig 11289 bp, 5 predicted proteins | sample AusTroGonzalo_MG_4_FD_193485 | JGI IMG/M metagenome (GOLD analysis project Ga0265299, IMG submission 193485) | Bovine rumen microbial communities from tropical cattle in Woodstock, Queensland, Australia - Gonzalo_02 | ecosystem: Host-associated > Mammals > Digestive system > Stomach > Rumen ...
TTTCAAGAACGATGACGGCATTGCTGTCGTTGTCGAAACCGGGTTCTGTAGCTAAGTAACGGCTCAGCATATTCACGGTCGGCAATTTGTGACCAATCATATCGTATGTGGTGTACATATACGACACCAGATGGGTACGGGCGATGGTATCACAGTCAGCATCGCTCAACTGGGATACACTGCTCATACCACGGCTCTGCAGAAATTTATCGACAGCATCGTTGGATGGCGCAAAACAGGTATAGTGACCGTAGGTAGCGAGGAGGTCCATCAGATTGGCTCTCTGCACAATCTCCGTGAATTCGCTGTATTCCGGACGATTCTTCAGCCAGTCGCTCATCATCTCACCGGTGAAGGTGTAGAAGTATTCGCTGTCGGGCTCATCGGAGCAATTGGACAGCATTAAGCCCATCAAGCCCATCAAACCCATCAAACCCAATTTTTTTATCTTATTAATCATATCTTTCATTATTTTTTAGTCGTCTTTTCGTAACTATCGTTTTCACCACTGCCGAAGGCCGGATTCTGAACAAGATTCAGGTTGACCTTCATCTCGTCGAGATTATACGGCCAGTAGATAGCGTCCATCTTGGACAGATGGTTGCTAATCAGTCCAGCACCAGTCGAAGCTTTCTGCAAGGCGGCAGCTTTTAATATCTGCGTGTTACCTGTGCGCTGTGAGAGACGGACGAGGTCGAACCAACGCTTGCCTTCGAACATCAGTTCACGCTGGCGCTCCTGAAGTACCAAATTCTCCATGTCACCCTTGCTGCTGTAGCTACCTCTGATGAGTGTGTCATTGAGCTGAGTCTGGCAGAGAGAACGCTTGTTGATAGCATTCACCAAGGTAAAGGCTCTGTCTAAGAGAGACTTGTTGTACTCGCTGGCGTTTTCGTCAGAGCCATCACGCATCATCTGTGTCAGGGCCTCGGCCTTGAGCAGCATGATGTCGGGCAGACGATAGATAATCCAGTTAGAGCCATTCTGATTCTGTCTGTATTTAGAACCGTAGCTGGCTTGCGGTGCTGCACCACCAGGGGCATAGATGTCAATGGTACTCGTCGTAAATTTATTGATCGACTTGTTGCTGTTGCCACTACTGCTGCCACTGTAGCGACAGTTCGTATAGATACGGGCGTCGTACATCTTGTTCTTCTCGGCAAACACCTTTCGGTCTACTCCGGTTGCTTCAATCTGAGCATAGATGTAATCAGAGGGGGCAACCAAACCGGTCGTAGACTGTGAATTGCCATAGAAGGAGTTGGCGGCGCCGTTGGCGGGCATACCTGATGCTTCCGGATCGTCATCGAAGACCAGCTGGAAGATAATCTCCTGGTTCTTTTCTTCGATATTTCTCCTGTCACTGCCGAACACTGTGGTATAGGCGTCACCATAATAGTTGGTCGAAATGGAGTTGACGGCCAATGGGAAACCATTGAAACGGTCTTCTACATCACTGGTGCTCTGGAGACTGGAAGAGGTGTTACGCTTCTGGCGGTTCTCTTCATAGATGACCTTCTTTGAATTGATGACCAGGTCGGCATATTCGACGCATTTCTGATAGTCCTTCTTCCAGAGATAGAGCTCGCAGAGCAGGGCGTGGATGGCATCCTGAGTGATACGGCTTGTCTGGTAAAGTTCCTTTGTTACAGGATAACGCTTCACGGCATTGCCCTTGACACTTTCCAGGTCGAAGATCAGCGAATCCAGCACGGCGTCGAATTTCGTAGCGGGCAGATCCATCTTCTGGTCATCATCGATGTAAGCCTCTCTTGAGAAAGGTACATCGCGGAAAGCGCGGATCAGATAGAAGTAGCTGAGGCTGCGGAGAGCCACCATCTCGGCGATGTTGGCCTGCAGTTCACTCTCTGTATAAGCAGGATCGGTGGCTGCTACACCGGGCGCATACTTGATAACCGTATTACAACGGTTGATGACATCATAGAAATCTTTCCAGGTGGTATAGCCGTTCTTGGCATCGATGTTCTCCTTGAGGAGCTTCTCGAGGTTGCCGTCAGACTGGACGTTGCTTCCAGGACCGATGTTGTCGCTGCGGAATTCACCCCAGACCATCATACGTTTGACGGCGCCTTCTGACTGTAAACCAGAGTAGCAGCCTGCAATGACGGCTTCCACATCGGCCTTCTCATTCCAGAAATCCTCCAGAATGATCTCATTCTGAGGTTTGATCTCCAGGAAATCAGAGCATCCAGTAACACCCATCAGACCCATGAAACCCATGAACCCCATTAAACCTATTTTATATATCTTGGTATTCATAACTCTTAATTAAAATTCTACAGTGATACCTAAAGTGTAAGAACGTGAACGCGGCGTCTGGGCGTTGTCGATAGCGGGAGAGTAACCACCGCTCGAGATGTCCGGGTCAACACCAGAGTACTTGGTCCAGACGAAGGGGTTGTTAGCACTGACGTACAGACTGATGCGGTTCACACCAAGTGCCTTCGCATACTGTCTGCGGATGTTGTAGTTCAACTGTGCATAACCCATACGCAGATAAGAACCGTCTTCAACAAAGCGGTCGCTGATCAGCGTGTTGTAGTTCGAGTTGCTGCCGTACATGGCACGTGGAATCTCAGTCACGTCGCCTTCCTTACGCCAGCGGTAGTTCACGGCCTGGCTCTGGTTGTCGTTACCGGTCATAGCCTCGGCGTGCAGACGGGCGCGGTTGATGATCTTATTACCAAAACGGTAGGTGAACTGTGTGCTGAAGCGCCAGTCGCCATAGTTGAATGAGAAGCCGAAGCCACCGGTCAGCTTAGGCAGTGAACTGCCGAGGTAGACAATGTCGAGGGCATTGATCTGACCGTCGTTGTTGATATCCTCGTAGATGGCATCACCGCCGTTGAAGCGGTAGTTACGACCTGTGGCATCGTTGGTGTAGTTGAACATCATACGGACGGGGTCGCCCTTGCCGTCAAGAATCACGTCGCCGTTGGCATTCGTGGCTACAGGGGCTGTCTTGCCCTCTGCCAGGAACTGTGCGCGCTCTTCTGGCGTCATGTTCTTGAAGGTAGAATAGTTATACTGGTAGACACCCTTGTAGCGGAAGCCGTAGATGGCACCTAACGGATTGTGCAACTGTACGCGCTGCAGGGTCTCGTCGTTCGAGAAGCCATAAACAGTGTTGTAGCTGTCCAGTGTCAGCTCGTCGAGCTCTAACAATTCGTTGCGGTTGTTACCGAAGTTGGCGTTCATGTCCATCCAGAACTTCTTGCCGATGGTAATCATACGGTTGGTGCTGATATGGAACTCCCAACCAGTGTTGCGCATCTTACCCTGATTCTTGTAAGCTACATTCTCGTAACCCGTGTTCGAAGGAATACGGTAGTTAGAGAGCAACATGTCGGTGGTGGTCTGTGAGTAACCCTCGATGGTCAAGGTCAGACGGTCGTTGAAGAAGCCTAAGTCGATACCACCGTTCCAGCTCTCGTGGATTTCCCACTTCATGTCGGTCAGACGGATGTTGTTCGGCTTCATGGCCTGCATGTCGATGTATCTGTTGGTAGAACCATACTTAGAGGTATAGAGGTAATCCTGCCCCGGCTGCTGACCTGTACGGCCCCAGCTGGGACGGATGGCGAACATAGACAACCATTTCTTGGTGGGCTCCATCCAAGGCTCATCACTGATAATCCACTTCAGAGAGAGTGAGGGGAAATAGCCCCAGCGGTGACCAGGACCGAACTTCGTGGTACCGTCGGCACGGAGCGAACCGTCGATGATGTAACGTCCCTTGTAAGCATAGTGGGCAGACAAGGTATAGTACATCGAGCGGTTCTGGCTATAGCTGGAGCTCAGCCCGGTGATACGGCCGCCGCCCTGTACGGTTTCAATGCCTGTCGGGGCACCGGTCTTGTCTTCCGACTGACTGGTAGAACTTCCGCTGGTCAACTCAAAGCGACCTAACATCATGAAGGAGTGATCTTTGTTCTTAAAGGCAGGAATCAAGGTCAGCGTCTGTTTTGTGTTGAACGATACACTCTTTGAAGAACCGTCGTGGGTCTTGTTAACACCCTGATCCCATGATACGGTCTTCAGTTCCTGCGGATAGTAACTGTTGTCATAGCGGTTAGCGATGTTCATGTAGACCGAACCACGCCAGTTCAACTGCCAGGAGTCAGGATCCATACCGAGCAACTGGTACTGGATGATCAGCTCAGGCGTCATGTCGTAGGTGGTCTGCTTGTTCTTGGCGAGTTTTGCACTGGCTACCGGGTTCACCATGTCCTTCTGGTTCTGGTTGAACTCACGGCTGGCACTCTGCAGCATCGTATAATAAGTAGAGGTGTTCTCGCCAGTGACAGGATTCTGCTCGTAGATGGTCATGTTCGGCATCTTACGCTGAGCGATGTCCAGCAGGTTGTCTGAGTTACGGTCGTTCCTCGTATAGGTCAGCGCGAAGTTGGTGCTGACGCGGATACGCTCAGAAACATTGTAGTCGAGGGCCACACGGGTAGAGAAACGCTGCAGCTTCTGCTCAATCATCGTACCCGTCTCATGGTCGTAACCGGCACCGATACGGAACAGGGCTTTCTCACCACCACCGCTTACGGTGACGTAGTGGTTCTGACGGAGACCCCACTGGGTGACGGCATCACGCCAGTCGGTATTGTTATTGTACTGCTCGTATTCAGAGAACGATGGGTCGTAGTTCAATTCGGGAATATTAGATGCGGCATCGCTCTGCTCGGGATTGAAGTAGCTCTCCTTCAGCAGCATGGTGTAGTCGTCACCATTCAGCAGATCATAGCCCTTCGGCTGGTAGGTGCCGGTCAGTTTCAGAGAGTACTGCAGTCTGGGTTTACCACGGGCACCACGCTTGGTGGTCAGCTCGATCACACCATTACCACCCTGTGAACCGTAGATTGCCGTAGCGGCAGCATCTTTCAGCACGCGGATGTCAGCAATATCCTCAGGGTTGATGTTCAGCAACTCGGCGAACTTCTCGTTGTTGGCAGAGTTCAGGTCGAAGTTGTTGAGGTCTACTGAGCGTACGTTACCGTCGACAACGATCAGCGGGTTGGCGTCGGTCAATGTCGAGAGTGATGAAGCACCACGCAGACGCATGGTAGAGCCAGAGCCCAGGTCACCGGAGTTTCCGACGATATCCAGACCGGCGATACGACCTGTCAGAGCCTCGTCGATGGTGGTGAAGGCCATACCTTCCACCTCTTTCATCGAGAAGTTCTGGGTGGCGTTGGCTACCTCACGCTGTGGGATGGGCAGACCATTACCGGTGACACGTCTCTGTGACTTGATGGTCACTTCCTTCAGCTGAGTAGCTGACTGCATCGTGATCTTAAAGGTCGTCTTGTTGATGGCCTGCGTGATGGTCTTCATACCGACATAACTGAAACGGATACGGTCCTTCTCGTTCCTCACCCTCATGGTGAAGTTACCGTTCAGGTCGGTAATGGTTGATTCAATAATACGTCCGTTGCCGTCGATTTCACAGACGGTGGCACCCATCAGAGGGCCCATGTCATCGCTGACGCTTCCGTGAACTGACGTAATAGGAGTCTGGGCTTCGGCCGTCATGATACCCATGATACCCATCAGACCCATCAAACCCATGATGAATATATATCTTCTAAATGTATTCATACCTTATTTCCTCCTTACATTTTTGTTAAGTAATTCTTTCCAGGGTTTCATCTCTTCGGCGAGAAGCACACCGTCAATCTGATGCACGACGGCATCTGATGCCATGTAGCACTGGCCTTGAGGACTGGTCCTGAACCAGTAATCACGGCAAATGCGGTTGTAGAGTCCTTCGGTCTTTACGACATTGCGCTTGTTGCCAAGGGCGTCCTTGACCCACATCTGATCACCTTCGTTGTTGACGGTGACGGGATAGAATCGGCCTGTCTCGGGACTGCGTCTCATGGTTTCGAATGAATTCTCGTACCTATCGTTCTCGGGAGCCATGCCGATCATGATGGCGTGGTCTTGGACATGGTAGCGCAGGAAACCGACAATGATATCCTTGATGATGGCCTTGGCTTGTTCGGCTGCTTCCTCAGAGCCCCAGATAGAGTCGGTCTGGGCCTCATAGTCTTCCCAGGTGGGTAACAGACCCTTGTCAATCAATTCCTGAATTGAATTGTTCGTAGGCGCGTATACCGTATAATTATAGTTGTCCAGCAACTTCAGGTTCTTGCTTGACTTCTTCTGCATACCTGCTTGGTGATTTTTGCTGGTCACCGTGACTGCCATCAGGTCGGCACCGTCGTTGTCCAGCAACTCCAGGAACTTCGAGAATTCCTCGCGTCCATCTAATGTCAGATAGACGGATTTGTCCGTTGTCAAAGGCATCTGACCGTTGAGGACGTAGGATTTACCGTTTTCTTTCTCGTAAATATCTTCCGGATTCACGGCCAGTGGCTTGTTGTTATGGTCGATCTGCCAGCCACCGGCAAAAGCGATGCGGCCATCAGGAGTCCTGAACACACGAATGGGCGTACCGCCCTTTGACTTGTAGAATTCATGACCGTCCTCAATGTCGCCGACGATAATCAGCTGTTCCAACAGACGTTTCAGACAGTCATTGATAATATCGCTTGATACATCCTTCCTCGTTACGCTTTCGTCGATAGTGATTTCGCCGTTCTCGTCGACAATACAGTCGTAACGGTAGGCTACAATAGCTTTTCTTGTATAATCATAGCTGAATTTCAACACCTGTGGAGCCTCCATGCCGTCCTTCTCGTTGCCGTAAGAGTAGGGGTCAAGATACCAAAGCATGGCGTCGTCGGTAGGAAGAATCAGGCTGTACTTTGCGTCCATGGAAAGCAGGAAGGGCAGGAAGTTCAACTTATCGATAGCCTCATAGATGACTTTCATGACAGTCGGGTGAGCCGATGCGGGGCCAGCCACGGACTGGAACAATGCCGGTGTGAACACGCGGTTGGTCATGTACACCACGCCGTTGCAGCCCATATAGACGGAGTCGATATCTGCCATCGTAATGCCCATCTCAACCTTGGCATCGTTCAACACCTGATCGAATTTCGAGGGGATGGCTTCCGTTAAGACGGACAACATATTTACTCGGAGGAGGCTTTTAATGACTTCAATGGGGAGATTGTCTATTTCTCCATATTCTATCTGGAAGTCTCTGCCTTCTTCGTTCCACCACTTTTCGATAGCTTCGTTAGTGGGAACAATCAGGGCTCCTGCATCATAATTCAGGTTGGCATCTCCTGAGTCGTCAATATACTGGTTCCAACCTGGGTCGAATTTCAACAAGTCTGTGATTTTTTCACCATCTGGGCTCGTATTGTATAATTTGTGATCGCTGTCTTCATGTCTGCCGTCGTATCTTAAGTCGGCGTAGTAGCGGAGCACATAGACAGAGTCCTGGTTGTTATAAAGTCGGTTGTACTCTTTGGAGCCTTCTTCAGAATAGTAAGGCGCGCTGAAAAGGTCCATCAATTCTGCCCATTTCGACATCTTCGGGTGCTGGTGGATAATCTCCGCCATGTTGGGCGAAGCCTCGATCACACCGTTCACTTTCTGAACATAGCCGTTTTTGCAGGTGATATCACGTTCCAAGACCTTCTTGCCGTTCACCCAGGCCTCTCTCACGTCGTTGGCCTGATGGTTGGTCAGAATGTCCAGGTCGTTGTTAGTAAACTTTTTGGACCTCATGAAAGCGGGCAGGAAGTGGATCATCGGAGAGGGTGAGTCATCTCTCAGGATGGGAATGCTTTTGCCTTGGTCCTTGAATTTGGCCCATACCTGTGTGTTGGGCATCTGACTGGGCTTCATGATCTGCACGGAGTCATAGATGCTGGTGGCTGTCTCACGGCGCATCGTGCGACCCTCCTCGGGATGTCTGTCCTCACCTTGTGGACGACCATTCGACAACAGCTCAATCAGATAGGCGTTGTTGATCATGGAGTTGTTCAGCAGAAGCTTCTTCTGCGACGCGGAGAGGCGCTCGTAGCTGCTCACTCCCCAGTTGTTCTTTGCAAACCACGCCTGGAAGGCCGAATCGTTGGCTGCAAACAGGGTCTTTGAACCTGTGTGGCTCAGCACTTCATGCTGGCCCAGGTCGTCAATCAACCGTAGCATCGTCTTGTACTGGCCATCTTCCTCAAGGCGCTCGTAGATAGAGTTGCCCAGCCAAGATGGCTGTCCGGTCAGCACGTCGTCGTCTTTACAACCTTGCAGAACCGTGGTCCCTACCAACAGACCTAAGGCCGCGATGGCCAACTGATGCCGTTGCTTTGAGATTTGTTTCTGTTTCATAAAACTTTTTTTGGTTTTTATTTTGTTGATTATAAGTTATTGCCTAATTTTCGCTTAAATTTTTAAACGTATGCAAAGATATGTATTATTTTATAATACTGATTATGAAAACCTATCAAATTCTTTGTAAGTTACATTTCCTAAAGTGCGTGTTACATTTCAAAATGTAAAGTTGTTAAAAATACACTAATTTTGCACTTGATATTACAAAAAGAAAAAGAAATGGATTGAATTTGAATACAGAGACACATTTTCATTACACATTATTTATATTATATACTACTTTAATTTTTTTTAGTTTTACCGTTTAATTAATCAACTTATGAAGAAACTAATTACTTTAATTGCTTGTGTCCTGATGGGCGGTAGTGCCATGGGACAAGAACTCGTTGTTAACGGAAACCTGGAAGGAGAACAGGAGGCCGATTGGTCAAGTTTCTGGATCCAGGATCCCAGTAAGGAGGGCCCGACAGACTATGGACAGGGATTTGCGTCGCACTCTGATGGTACTGGCGGCTGGAAATTCTTTGCCCCTATTGTCGACAATCCGTTTAAGAAGGGCGACCATTGCGTCAAGGTGCATGTGATGAGCGAGGCTGAAGCTGTCGAAGCCGGTAATGCACGTTATTCCGGTGGTTCCTTCGTGGAATGGAACACCCAGTTCTTTATCTATTCCAAAGTGCCTATGACTGAAGGCAAGTGGATCCATCTGAAATTCAAGGTGAGAGGTGATGTCGCTGGTAGTGCACAGTCGCAGACACACCAGGAGCCTGGTAAGCACATCGGCAATGATTTCTGTGGTAGGATAGAATATGAGGCTAATAAATGGACGAAGATTGAGAAAGCCATTCAGGTGACTTCCAGTCATACAACGAAGAGTGGTACGCCCTATGAATTCCGTTCTGTTTGCTTCAATCTGTCTTCTACGGCTTTCACAGAGGGCAACAACCTCTATATTGACGATATCTCTATGGTGATGAGCGACGAAGAACCTGTCATAGAGAATCAGGGAAGCAATGACAATACCTTTATCAATTTCCTGAAGTTCGGTACAGAGACAAACGACTCCTGCTGGGGTACGGATAAGAGTGGTAATCCATACGCTTGTACCACCTTCACGCTCAAGGATCCTGTTGGCATGGGCCAGGCACCTGTCGAAGATGTTGACGGGAAAAAGACGATTGTGTTCTCAACGCTTGGCTTCACATCAGAGCAGGTTCCCGACCTTGACAGTCTTGGAAACGAGCAGCCCGACACCATCAATGGTGGAATCCTGATGAAGAACATTTATAAATGGGACGACGGCTCGTTGGTGGGCGGTACTGGCTCAAAGGAACCTGATAAATATGCCTATCAGCTGTTTATCACCACACCTCACAAGTTTAAGGAAGGTGAAAAGTACAGGCTGGTGTTCTGGGTACGTGCAGACAAGGAGGCATCACTGAATACACAGGCCCACTATGGCCCTGGCCAGTATAAGAATTATGGGTCGTTTGGTGGACCGGATGATTTCCCCGTTACCACAGAATGGAAGAAGTATGAGCTCGGCGTGAATGAAGATAAGACCATATCGAGTGGCGCAAGAAACTCATTCTCGGTATGCTTCGACTGCTATCAGTTGAAGGATGCCAACAAGTATTACTTCCGCTTTGACGAGCTTTCGTTCACGGATTCTAACGTAGAAATCGGTGAGCGTACATTGGGTACGGCTGACATAGCTCTGCCTGTCAATGACGGTGGTGACGATCCGTTGTCTACTCCTGTCGATGTGTCAGACCTGCTGAACACATATAAGGTGGAGAACTTCGACTTCATGAATAAACAGGGTAATTATCTGAAACTGATTGGGCTGACTGTGCCTGAAGAGGAAGGTGATGAGCCGGACGAGATCTTCAAGTCTGTAGACTCCTGGACAGACGGCGGCTTCGTCAATGCACAGGGCTATTTCATTGGTGAGGATATCAATGGTATTGAAGTGGGACTCGACGAGGATAGTTTCGATGGAACCAACATCGACTTCCATGTCTGGAACAATCCTGAGGCCGGTATCTCCTTCGCTGATGGTAATACCGTGAAGACCAAACTCTGCATCTCGAAGGCTGGCTGGTACTATATCTATAATGTAACCCTGATGAGTCAAGAGGCTTATGCAGCTGCCGGCATCTCTACCGTAAAGACTGCTAAAACGGGCAACGGACAGATCTATAATCTGGCCGGTCAGCGGGTGGACAAGAGCTACAAGGGCCTTGTTATTAAAGACGGTAAGAAGACCATCCAGAGATAAATATTCATATAAAACTAAGTTATTGTCAACCATTTCGGGAGGTAGGCCATCGGTCTGCCTCCCATTTTGTGTGCTATGCGAAATACTATCAAATATTTAACAGGTTACATTTTCTAACATCCGTGTTACATTTCGCAATGCTTATTTCTATAAAATGCAGTACTTTTGCACCTGAATATACAAAAACAAAAAGTTTTGAACTGAATTTGAACGTAAATTTATACATAATTAATTTTATTATTAACTAATTTTTTAACTTATGAAAAAACTATTTACTCTATTAGTTGGTGCTCTGATGGCAGGTAATGCCTTCGGACAAACGAACTGGAAAAACATTGTCGTCAATGGCGACATGGAAGGTGAGGCTCCTGCTTATGAAAAATATGGCGATATGCCGGCAGAGGCTTGGAACTCCTTCTGGGTACATGAATTTCCAAAAGGCGAAGTAGGTGAAACTCAGTATCAGGGTACAGCTACTATCGTTGAGGGTCTCGGTGTTGATGGCAGCAAGTGTATAAAAGTTGTTGCACGTAGTGAGGCTCAGGCAGACGAGTGTCAGAATAAAGTAGAAGCCAATGGCTCTCTGGCATCTTGGGACTGCCAGTTCTTTATTTATGCTACAGAGCCTATGCCTGAGGGCAAGGAGGTTCGTTTGACCATGTATGTAAAGGGTGATAAGGCTGGTTCTATTGAGACTCAGGCACACTGGGGACCTGGTGACTATAACC
>Ga0265299_10005904_pt1 | contig 11287 bp, 8 predicted proteins | sample AusTroGonzalo_MG_4_FD_193485 | JGI IMG/M metagenome (GOLD analysis project Ga0265299, IMG submission 193485) | Bovine rumen microbial communities from tropical cattle in Woodstock, Queensland, Australia - Gonzalo_02 | ecosystem: Host-associated > Mammals > Digestive system > Stomach > Rumen ...
CAAATTTTAATCTTCTGTATAAAAGGAGTCCGATTACTAAAAATATTAAACAGGTAAAAAATTCCATTTTACAACTGATACTGAATCCTGATGCAAGAGCGGCTAAATAAACATATTTTATGTTATTGGTTTTGAATAATTTTACAAAACAAAATGCACATGCAAAAAATCCAAATATTCCGTATACAGTAGCATATGAATATGGAAAAATATAACTAAATAAAGTGAGTTTATTGAATATGCAAGAGAAAATAACAAGTAAAGATAGCAAAAGAGATATTCTTCTGTTTAAAAAGCCCCTGGATAACAGATAAAACATAATCATAAAAATTATGCACAATATTGTTTGCCATATTATTAATGAATTTACGGATACTCCAAATATTTTATATACAAAAGCATTTATATAATAAGCAAATGGGAAATATATCAAAGTTATATCTTTATACGGAACATAACCTTTCAGTATTTGCTCGGGTAAAAATAATTCTCGTCCAATATCTGTAACCGGTAATATTGAATGGTTTCCTAATAAAATACTGCCCACAATTATTGATACAATAATTAGAGCTATATCTGTTATTGAATGTTTTTTTATATAATCTATCAGTTTGTTCATTTATTTTCGAATATCAGTTAAAAAATCGATAGTAAAACAATGCAAAAACAGCATGCATTCCATCAAAAATAGTTATTTTTTTACCTTGGTGAAAATCTCTTCCGTTGTATGATATCGGAATTTCTTTTATTTTATACCCTTTTTTTATAAGTTTTGTGGTTATTTCTATTTCAACTTCAAATTTGTTTGATTTAATATTAATACCTTTTATAACATCCTTTCTAAAAGCTTTATAGCAAGTTTCAACATCTGTCAATTTGCAACCATATAATACATTCGTTAAAAATGTTAAAAATTTGTTTGCAAACAGACTTGATTTTAAAAAATTCTTTTCGTTATTTATATCTTTGAGTCTTGAACCATATACAACTGCGGCTTTATTATCAATTAGACTAGGTAATATTTTTTTATAATCACTTGGATTATATTCTAAGTCTGCATCTTGGAAAACAATAATATCTGCATTGCTTTTCTGTATTCCTGTACGCAATGCTGCGCCTTTGCCCAAGTTTTTATCGTGAAAAAAGACAGAACAATTCTTAAACTTTTTAACAAATTCTCTTGTGCCATCCGTGGAATAATCATCAACCAATATTATTCTCTTTTGTAATCCGCAAAAATCAGAATTTTCTATTTTTTTTATAATTTGTTCTAATGTCTGTATCTCATTATAAACTGGAATTATTATATCTATTGTATTCATTGACGTAATTATAATAAATTGTATTCGATTAGACAAATTTGTATAAAATAAATTGTTTGTTTTTCTTTTGTTTATATTATTTTAATGTTTTTGTTAATTGTTTTCATAGCAGATATTGTCTATAAATTTTGTAAGCTTTTCAAGTTGCTCCGTAGGATTTTTGAACCAATCTGTAGACCAGACTCTATACATTTTCCAACCTAATCTTTCCAAGACTTCTTGTCTTAATCTGTCTCTGTCTCTAATAGTTGCACAAGAATTGTAAGTCGGACCGTCACATTCTATTCCTACCAAAAATTTATTAGGATTATTTTTATCTCTAACAGCCAAATCTATTTTATAATTGGAACAACCTACTTGTGATGTTACCGAATAACCTTTTTCCAAAAGAGCTTTATAAACAACTTCTTCAAAAGAGGAAGTAAAAGTCATATTATCGCAAAAAATTTCTTTTTCAGTAAAAACACTTTCTCCTTTTTCTGCAAAATCCAAATATGCCTGTAAAAGTTTTACACCTGTACTGGCAGTTTTTTCAAGATTAAAATCGGAAGCTTTTATTCCGCTAAAAACTTGTATCATATATCTTGCTCTTGTAATCAAAACATTAAGTCTTCTTTCTCCGCCATCTTGATTTATGGGACCGAAATTCATAGAAAGGATTCCGTTTTTGTTTTTAAAGTATCCTACACTTATCATAATAACGTCCCTTTCGTCGCCCTGAACAGATTCCAAATTTTTAACGAAGAAATATTCCTGATTATTATTAAAAAATTCTTCACAGGAAGAATCTTGCTCCCTTAATTTTTCAATTTCGTTTTCTATTAAACTTTTTTGTTTAATGTTTAATGTCGCAACACCTAAAGACATGTTCGCATGTTGCTTTGCATGTTGCATAACGGCTTTTGCCACTATTTTTGCTTCTTCCAAACACATTTCTTCTTTTGTCGTTTGTGCAGGTGTATGATAAACAAACTTTATTCCCAAAGAGTCGGATGTTTCAATGCAATTTGGAAAAGTATATAGTTCCCGATATAAATGTTTATTTGAAAAGGCAATCAAATGTTCGTGTTTACTTCTATAGTGCCATTTTAACATACATTGAGGAAAGCCCGAAGTTGTACATTCATCAAGAAGACTATCCAAATCTTCTCTTTCCGGTTCTTGTTTTTGTTCTTCATCAAAATCTTCTTCTTCCGGTTCGACGACTGTCTTAAAGAATGATGTAGGGGGCAATTGTTTTGTGTCACCTGCTACGACAAGTTTAGTCCCTCTTATTATCGAACCGATACAATCTTCCGTTGTTAATTGACTTGCTTCATCAAATATTACAACATCAAAATGAAATATTCTCGGGTCTAACAATTGTGCAACTGTTGACGGACTCATCATTAAACAGGGCTTGAGTTCCAAAAATAATGTTGGAATTGAACGGATTATTTGTCTTAAAGATTTTCTGATTCTTTGCAATTTACATAACCTTTTAAGTTCCGAAACTTCTTTTGAATATTGTTGTTTTGCATAATTTATATTTGAAGAAAGTTTTGTCATAATCCTTTCCTTGGCAGAAACAATTTGTCCTTTATCGAGATTTCTAAAATCTTTGACTAAATCATCTTGTTCTAAAGAATTAAAAGTTTTTAAAATAGTATTGTTTTTAAAAACATATCCGTTTAACCATATTCTTAAAAATTGTGTTTCCAAGGCGGTTGCATAATCGTCTAAAGATAAATTGGCTTCGTGACATTTATTCCAAAAAATATTCAAATCTTCTTTTTTTATTTTATCCGTTAAATCCAAATATTTTATCCATAACGTTAAATCATCTGCTTTTTGTGAAATTGCCGAGAATTTGTTTTTTAATATATTAAAATTAATGTCGGTATATTTGCAAGAAAACGCATTATTCCAATCGAACTTTAATATATCGGAAATAACATCAAAATTGCCTTTTAACATGTTAGTAAGTTTTAGTATGGAATTTATTGCTGTTTTAACCTTAACATAATCTATTTTATTATCTTTTATCTTTTTCGAAATGATTTGTGCGAAGTTATCTTCTTTTTTTATGAGTTCTTTGAATTTTAAAAGACGATTGCTCTGTTTAGTTATTTCTTCTTCGTCCGGATTATTTTTATTCCAGAATTGAGAATATAATTTTTTTGCTATGTCGTCATTGTTATCAATATCCTTTATTAATGCTTTTAATTCTTTTAAATTGTTTAAATCATAAAGCAATTCTTTAAACCCGGGTTTATGATTATTAATAAAAAATTGTTTAAAAATTTTATATTCCTTGTTAAACTTAAAAAATAATTTTGATATAAAACTATCTTTATAAATTGATATTTTTGCTATTAAATCTGCTATATCTTGATTTAAAATATCCAAGTTGTATTTGTCTCTTATTCTGTTGTTATATTTTGCTATATTGCAAACAAGATTAATGTTTTCTTCCAAAGTTGAATTGTCTTGTTCTATATATGGCAATGCGGAAACAGGTATATTTAAAACAATATCTGCGAAGAATAAGAATTGTTTGATTTGCACGATTTTTGTAACTTTATTTAAGGAAAGTTCATTACATAGAATATCTATATTGTATTCGATTTCGGTAATGTTTTTTATAGTAGAATCTATTTCATCTTTTAATTCTATTTTTTGTTCAAGAGACAGCTCTCTTACTTGTGTTCCATACCATGCAAAATTTTTAGGATTACCGATTTTTTTTATCGTGTCTGCAGTGTCGTTAAAGAGTTCTTTTTTAGCGGCTAACTCTTCGCATGTCCATTTATCATAATCTTTAAAAATATATCTGAAATCAGGAATTTGATTGTTGTTTAAAACTTTTCCCAATGCTTGGTAAGGGGAAATTTTTATTAATCCCATAGGAGTATGTAATTGATCGGAATAAGTTTTTAAAGATTTTATAGTTGTTAATATTTTAGATAAACTTTGTGAATCGTAATTTCCTATAAATTTATATTCAAGAGTTTTAGCAAGTTCCTCAAGTATATTTTTTCTGTTAATTTTGTTACTATGTAATTCTAGACAAAACGGAGCAAGTCCGTTCGCTGTCAAACGATTTTTTACAACTTCCAATGCTGCTATTTTTTGACTTACAAACAAAACTTTTTTATTTTGTGCCAAAAGTTCTGCAATCATGTTGGCAATAGTTTGACTTTTCCCTGTTCCCGGAGGGCCTTCTATAACCAAATCATTCCCGGCTTTTACAACCTGTATCGCTTGTTGTTGAGAAGAATCTGCGTCTAATATTTGATAAGTCCCGTGCGGGTGAACAATGTTATCTAATTCCGATAGCGGACAAATTTCTTCGGCATAAATTTGTTTGTTATCGTTTAACCCGCAAATAGTTTCAACGAATTTGTTTCTTTTAATTATGTCTTGATACTCTTCAAGATCTTTATACATAACAAATTTTGCGAAAGAGAATAATCCAATATAAACGTTGTTTAATAGTTTCCATTTTTGTTTGTTGCTTATTTTATTCTGAAATTTAATAAAGAGATCTATAGGGTTTAATTCTTCTTCAAAATTAATGTCTTCCAAATTTATTCCGAACTCTCTTTTTAGTTTAAGAATAAGAGCGGGGTTTAGTATTACGGAATCTTCGTTATATTTAATAGTGTATGGTTGTCCTATACTTTTTCTTTTTATTTCAACCGGAACTAAAATGACCGGAGCTTCCATAGGTTCAGTACTATTATCCTTTTCATACCAAATTACACTTCCCAATGCCAAAAATAGAACATTATAACCCAAATCGTCATTAGTAGATCTTGCGGTTGTGCTTATTTTTCCTAAAACTCTATTTAAATCTTGCAAAGGCAATTTTGTTTGAAGATATTTATCAAAATGTTTTTTGCTTAGTTGTTTTGTGTCATATTCTTTAAATTCTTGAATTTTAAATTCGATATCTTCATTTAATTCTTCTAAAGGTTTCTTTTCTTCTTCAGAAATAGCATCATTATTTTCTTTTATCGGTAAGAATTCCAATGTATGCAAATCTTGAACCAAAGATTTGTATATTTCAGGAGGTTGCTCGTCTATTATTCTGAGAGTTGAAAATTTTGAAAATTTAAAATTAAGCAACCTGTTTCTTTTAGACAAATCTATAAGCTTTTCTTTCCACTTATAAATCTTTTTTTCAATCTTTATATCTTTTTCTTTGTTTTGATAAGATTGTTCCGTTATATTTTTTTGGGGAGATAAATTGTTTTCGAACATAAATACCTTATTTATTTTTTTGTGTGTTGATTTAAGTTTAATCAAAAAGTTTCAAAAAATCAATGTTTTTAATTTATATAATTTTTATAGTTATATATGGCAAGAAAGGTTATAAGTAATATTGCTACAAAAAAATTATAGCTTATTAGTATTGTCGGAATCATAAAAGATAAAATGTTTGTCAAATATAAAAAAATCAATAATATATTTATGGAAATTAAAAATATAAATTCATTGCTGTACAAGAAATCTTCTTTATCGACTAAAGAAGAATTTGCCGTCATTAAATAAGAAACGGATAAAAATATTATAAAGTGGAAAAAAAGTGTAAAAGAGAAAAAATTGTTGGAAAAACAGTTTAAGACAAGAAAGAAAGTTGATAATATGTAAACATTACAAAAAAGGATTAGCGCAAATAAGGACTTAAATTTAAAAACTTTTTTATATATAAAAAGTAAAAATGTAAGAATTAAAAACAGAAAAGGTATATATAAAACCAGTTGTATGTTTAATTTTCCCGTAAGAAAAAATATGAAATCAAATAATAAAAACAAACAGCTTAACATTATTGAAATTTTTGTCGCGGCTGAAACTTTAGGTATGGGAACTTGTGACTTTTTTTGTTTTTTTATCCTGTAAATATAATAAATTGCGTTAATTATAAATATGGTAATGTAAATAAAAATCATATCGCTATAAAAGTCACGAAACATTAAGGAGTTTATAAAAAGAATGATTAATAAAACCATCGTGTTAATGGTTGTAAAATGTTCAGGTATGCTTAATAACAAATGTTCTTTTCTTATAAAAATATTAATCCAAAATTTGTAAGCAGTAAAATAAAATATTGAAGATAATAAATATACTAAACAATTTGAAAAGTTTAAAGAGAAAAACAACCAATATATGCAAGACAAGAAGATAAATTCAAATAACATAACAAGGAAAAAATGTTTTCGAGATTCTTTTAATAAATTCATTTCTCTTCTCCAAATAGAAAACTTTATTTGATTATAATCAATTTTATATATATAATCAATAAGTATATAACAATAATTACGGGAAAAAAATGGAATACGATTATTTGGTAGTTGGTAGCGGATTATATGGAAGTATTTTTGCAAGACAAGCTACGGATAAAGGTAAAAAAGTTTTAGTAATAGAAAGAAGAAACCATATCGGCGGTAACGTTTATACCGAAAAAATTGAAGGTATAAATGTTCAAAAATATGGCCCGCATATATTTCATACAAACAAAAAACAAGTTTGGGAATATGTAAACAAATTTGTTGAATTTAACAGATATACCAATTTACCCTTAGCAAATTATAAAGGTGAAATATATTCTTTACCTTTCAGTATGTTCACTTTTAATAAAATGTGGGGTTGTATAACACCGAAAGAGGCAGAAAAAATAATAAAAGGACAAAGAAAAGAAATAAAATCAGCTCCCCAAAATTTAGAGGAATTAGCAATTAGTTTGGTAGGTAGAGATATCTTTGAAAAATTGATAAAAGGATACACGGAAAAGCAATGGGGGAGAGATTGTAAAGATTTACCGACTTTTATTATTAAAAGGGTACCTGTAAGATATACATATGATAATAATTATTATAACTCGTTGTACCAAGGTATTCCCATCGGAGGGTATACGAAACTTATACAAAATATACTTAAAGGTATAGAAGTAAGATTAAATGAAGATTATTTAAAAAACAGACAATATTATAATTCCATTGCAGAGAAAATTGTTTATACAGGCGCAATAGATGCTTATTTTGATTATAAGCTCGGAACACTACAATACAGAACTGTTAGATTTGAAAATGAAATATTAGATATACCCAATTTCCAGGGAACTGCACTTATTAATTATACGGATAAAGAAACACCTTGGACAAGAATTATAGAACATAAGTGGTTTGAATTCGGTAAGGATGAAAATGGTATCGATTTACCAAAAACGGTAATATCAAAAGAGTTTTCTAAAGAATGGAATAAAGAAGAAGAACCTTATTATCCGATTAACGATGAAAAGAACAATGCTTTATATTTAAAATATAAAGCATTGGCAGATGAAGAACAAAATGTTTTTTTTGGCGGACGACTTGGGGAATACAAGTATTACGATATGGATGCGGTAATAGACGCATCCCTAAGCTTTTGTAAAAAGGAATTATGTTAGAATCTGATTATATTAAAAATTAACCTATATATCTTTATTTTGGTATAATAATTACCATTGTGAAAAGAATAATGAAAATTTTAAGAATAATTAAATATATAGGGCACATGATATTGACCGGAACATATCTCAAATATCTTGAAGTGCAGATAACTGATCATTGTAATTTGAAATGTAATGCTTGCACTCATTTTTCAAACATATGTGAAGAAAATATTATAGATGCGAGAATGATAGTGTTTCGTTTGATTAGATTGAGGAAACTGTTTGGCTTTATTAGAATTTTAAGAATATTAGGTGGGGAACCGTTATTACATCCGGATATAATAGAAATTTTAAAACATACCAGAAGTCTTTTCCCTTTGTCAAAAATTGAATTGTCTACAAATGGTTTGTTGTTGGATAAAATGTCGACTGAATTTTTTGAAGCTTGTTATAAAAATAAAATTTCAATATATATATCAAGATATTCTGTCATTGAAAATAAATTAAACAAAATAAAAGAAAAACTTTCTTCTTACAAAATAAATCATTATGTATCACCTTTAGTTATATCTTTCTCTTCAAATTTAAATCCTACAGGTAATTCGGATAAAAATGAAACTTTTCGTAATTGCAGACACACCAGTTGTCCCGTTTTAAGAGAAGACAATATTTATATTTGTTCTATATCGGCATATATTGATAAGTACAATAAATATTTTAATAAGAACATTCTCGAACCGAAAGGAATAAATATTTATTTGAGTTCAGGAAAACAGATTTTAGAATATTTAAAAAAAAGCGAAGAAACTTGTAAGTATTGTACAAATGTTGCCAAGTATGTAAATTGGTCCTGTTCAAATACTCCAAAGGAAACAGATTGGAATGGGAAAATATAAATTTATGAATAATCCGAAAGTTTCAATAATCATTCCGATATATAATGTGGAACAATATTTAAGGCAGTGCCTTGATAGTGTAATAAATCAAACATTTAAAGATTTTGAATGTATTTGTATAAATGATTGCTCAATGGACAACTCTTACAATATCCTTAAAGAATATGCTAAAAAAGATAGTAGGTTTATAATTATTGATTTGCCTGAAAATAAAGGACAGGGGTATGCAAGAAATGAAGGATTAAAGATTGCAAAAGGAGAATATATTTCTTTTGTTGATTACGACGATTGGGTAACGAAAGATTATTTAGAAGTTTTATATAATGAAATAAAAAAAAATAATTTGGATATGGTATGTGCATCTGCTTATTTTTACGATAATTCTCAAGGAAAAATGATTAATAAAAAAACTATTTCGGCTAAAATGTTGAATAAATGTAACATTGAAACCTTACTGATTCCCAAATGTGATTTTTTCATTATACCTATGTGGCTTAAAATTTACAGAAAACAGTTTTTATATGATAATAATATGTTTTTTAGACTTAATTGGCAGGAAGATAATGTTTTTCTTTTTGAAACCATTATAAAAACCGACAAGTTTAAATTTATAGATAACAAGGTGTACATATATAGGATTAACAGAATAAATTCATCTACAACAGAGATAGATAAACAATTTACTTATTTTTTATTATTTGAGAAATTGAAAGAAATGTTGGTAGAGTCAAATAAATATGAACAATATAAAACTATTTATTATCAATATATATCCATATTAACGGCATCAAAATTAGAATTTTTAAAATTACCATTATCGAAACTAATATCTTATTATAATGAATTTAAGAAATTATATTACAATAAAGATTTTATTGATAATTTTAGTATAAAGAAAATAAATATAATGTTAAAAATAAGACAAATTTTGTTTTATTTATGCTTAAAATTTAATATAAACTATGTCGTTGTAGGAAAATTTTGCAGAAAAATAAATGTTATTAAATTGTTAAAAAAATAATTATGGATATAAAAATTATAGTAGCAACACACAAAAAATACAGAATGCCTAAAGATGAAATCTATTTGCCTTTACACGTCGGTGCACAAGGTAAACAAAATATAGAAATTACGGGTGATAATACCGGTGAAAATATATCTATAAAAAATCCTTTTTGGAGTGAACTTACGGGATTATATTGGGCATGGAAAAATTTGGATTATGATTATTTAGGGCTTGTTCATTACCGAAGACATTTTAGAGGAAAAACAAAAAGTAATGATATGTTTGAAAAAATAATCAAAAAACAAGAAGTAGAAAATTTATTAAAAGAAACAGATATTATTCTTCCCCAAAAAAGGCATTATTTCATAGAAACTTTGTATTCTCATTATAAACATACTCATTATATTGAAGATTTGGATAAAACAAAAAAAATAATAGAACAAAAATATCCTAAGTATATAAAAGCTTTTAATATTGTGATGAAAAAAAGATCCGGACATATGTTTAATCTATTCATTATGAAGAAAAACTTTGTAAACGATTATTGCAACTTTATATTTGATATTTTGTTTGAATTGGAAAAACAAACAGATTTTTCACACTATAACAAATATCAAAAAAGACTTTACGGATTTATTTCGGAATTGTTACTTGATGTTTGGATAGAAAAGAATGAACTGTCTTACACGGAAGTCCCTTTTATTAATATGGAAAAAATAAATTGGTTTGAAAAAGGTTTCAGATTTTTGTGTGCAAAATTTTTCGGTAAAAAATATGATAGAAGTTTTTGAAGATAATCTAATTTCCGTAATTATACCCGTGTATAATTACGATCTTGTTTTATTAAAGAAGTGTATAAATAGTTGTGTTTGTCAAACGTATAAAAATTTAGAAATTTTTATTATGGCAAACGGAATGACATATGAGGATTATGAACAACTTATATATTTTGAGCAATTGGATAACAGAATAAAAGTAATAAAATGTGCTAGAAAAGGAGTGTCGAATGCAAGAAATGAAGGTATGAGATTATCGAAAGGGAATTATATTGCTTTTATAGATGCTGATGATTATTTAGAAAATAATTACATAGAAAAATTGGTCGCTTTGAAAGCAGATATTGCAGTTTGTTCTTTTTACAAAGAATATTCTTTTAAAAGTAAAAAAAATATTATAACAAACAAGCAGGAAATAAAAACAAAAAGTGAATTTATATCCGATTTGCTAAATTTTCAAAAAGCAGTAGGTTGTGTGTGGGGAAAATTATTTAATGCAAAATATTTAAAGGAGAACAATGTTTTTTTTGATGAAGAGTTGAATTTAGCCGAAGATGCAGACTTCATTTTAAGAGTAGTTCAATATGTTTCTAAAATTATCTATGTTCCGGATATTTTATATCATTATGTCATTTCACAACATTCTGCCGTTAGAAAATTTGAAGAAAATTATTTTAAGTTTTACAAAAAAGCATTAAATAAGATGGAATCTATAATTGATAAAACAAAATATTTGACACAATGGAATAATTTTGTTGCACATCATTTGTTGCTTATATGTATTAATTATTGTTTCAGTTTAGAAAATAATATTTCATATAACAGTAGGAAACAAATACTGAAAGAAATTTAAAAGATAAATTATTTGCAAA
>Ga0265299_10005905_pt1 | contig 11287 bp, 22 predicted proteins | sample AusTroGonzalo_MG_4_FD_193485 | JGI IMG/M metagenome (GOLD analysis project Ga0265299, IMG submission 193485) | Bovine rumen microbial communities from tropical cattle in Woodstock, Queensland, Australia - Gonzalo_02 | ecosystem: Host-associated > Mammals > Digestive system > Stomach > Rumen ...
AAGGTCTCTTTCCGCCTCGAATCCGGGCAGGGTGAAAATAGTATCCATCATCACAAGATAATGGCTGACTGCGTGTCGGCTCACGCCAAGCAACTCCCCGATATGGGGCTTGGTGAAGCACTCTTGGTACAGAGCATACGCCACCATCGCCCTGGCGGTCGCAATGTCTCTCTTGCGGGTTCTCTCCAATGGATCGTACCCGAGGGCCTTCATCTTCCCACAGAGGGATGCGGCCCGCTGTTTCTTGCTGTCACTGATCATAGCTGTTCTATTTGTTTGTCTATCTCGCCGATCTCTTTGTTGATTTCATTATCCATGTATCTTATCGCGCGTTCTATGTACTTATCGAAAGGAAGGCCGGCGAATGATTTTTTATAATCCGTGCATGATACCAAATCCGCGAATGAACCCGGATTCTTTTGCACACACACAAATCCAATGATTGTATCTTTGTCCATAACTTCTTGCAGCTTTCCGCTCAGCTCCACGAGTTCAAACCTTTTGTTCAAGAGGTCATGCGCGTTCTTTGCTTTGATCCATTCCATGTTGTTATCAGTTTTGTTTGCAGTCTGTTTGCATTTGTTTGCAGGATTACGCCGCATCGGGGTTGTTTTTGTCCCGATCCCCAATTCTCGCGGTAGTCCACAGGAGAGTGATGGGGTCGATGGAGCATTGGCCCTCCAGGATGTTCACGCCGTGGAACAGATTGACGAGCTTTTCGATGACCTCGTATCTGGTGAACTGGCGTTTGTCGAAGAAGAAGTCGGCGTTATCGCCGTCTTTGGTGTAGAAGCTCTTGCCTACCTCGCGCTCCTGCGCGGGGTCTGGAAGATTGAACTCGGCCACGATCTTGTCGATGGCCTCTTGTTTGGTGATGTTGATTGCCATACTCTATTCCTCCCGATCTTTTTCGATGATAGGTCTGATGATTTTCATTATCTCGTAGTCGGATTGCATCCGGCCCAACTCGAAGGCGTCGAGGCCGGTAGCGATAGCGATCCTAACGAGCATACGCGAAGTAACTCCGCGCCCATCGTGTATTATTGCAGATAGATTCCCAGGCTCCATGTTAAGCCTTGCAGCGAGTTCGGACTGCGTTATGCCCTTCTTTTCAAGGGCTTCCGCGATGGCCCGCCCGACGGGGTAGTCTTTGACCGGTTTTCTTTTGTTTGCCATAGCTATTCCTCCCCGTTAAGTCTATCAAGTTCTTTTTGCAGTCTTTCGTTTATCTTCAACTCTTCTTCGCTGAGTCTTCCGTTCCTATCAGGAAAACACAATTTGTACAAGATTTCCAGTTTCCGAATTTCTCGCTCGGAGGCATCCTTGTTCTCCTCAAAAAGAGTATAGTATATAGCTTTTGACACGTTCCCGTGTGCTTTCCGATACTTTTCGAGTTTTTGGTAACTCACCGCAGTCCCGTCATATATTCCACCGCCGAGGTCACTACAAGCAGCTTGTAGGCGGTACATATTTTCGCGTTGCCATTTCTTTAGTGCCATAGCTATTCCTCCCCGTTGGGCTCAATGAACTCGATGTTGCTGTCTGCGCAGGCTTCCTCGAAAGATGCGTAGCGGTGCATCCCCGGCCAATAGGATGTGAACTCACAACCACGGACGGCGAAGTAATAGCGCCCGTTTTCATCCTTTCTGGCGGTGCAGACATCCGTTGTCCACATAGGCTCGTGTTCTTCCCGTTCCATCCACCGGAAGTCATAGGTAGTGAAGCACACCACCTCTTTTCCGCCATCCAGCAAATCTTTCAAGTGCGGATAGTCCTTGCTGGTCTTGTAGTTCAGTTTGCTCATACTCTCTCGATTTTAAAGATGTCAATAGGTGTCTGCGGCGGCATCCCAAGATAGTCCGTAATGCTTTTCTTGAGGTAGTAGGGCCTGTTGCTGCAATAGAGCAAGGCCGCAATCCCCTCAACCTCGCTCCTATTATACTCCGACAGGCTTTTGCCGCTCATAAGGCCGACCTTAATCAAGTCGCAGTAGTCCTTGATGCGATAGATGATCTCCGCAGTCTTCATCGGATCGACCACCGGCTCCAAGGAGGCGAAGGTTCGATAGCCGTATTGGTGGAGGGTTCTCATCGTCTCGCACCTTTCCTCGTTAGTTGATGCCCCCGGCTCCAGATCGTCGCGCCCCGTGAGGGTAAACCCGAAAGCCAGATTATCCCGATAGCACCAACAATGGGTGAGCAAGGTGTCGAACTCCTTGATGAAGTCAGCGTTCTTCGTAAGTACCTGGCATTTCACACCTCGCGTAAGAGCAAGGTCGATACACTCCCAGTTCAGCTCGCGCGTTTCCGGGATCATCGGGTCGCTGGAGAAGGTGAAGAACAGGCTCGACTTCTGCAATTCGGGGAGGTTCTTGTCAAGCTCCTTTACGAACACATTGAAGGCATCCTCCGGATCGCGGAAACACTTCTTCAAGGTGGGCACCGGTCCGCCCATCGCGTGAGAGAGAAGCCCCTTCTTGCAGTAGCAATAGGAACAATTGTTGCTGCACCCCACATAGAGGTTACAGGCCCATTCTGCGTACTCTCCCGCTTTGCCTTTCGGCTTGTAGATTGCTTTGCTCATTTGACTTTGCTTTTGGTTTCACGAATCTTCTTGGTCAGTTCTCGGTACAAGTCCCACTCGATGTTGAAGTGGTTGATTACCCAGCGGAGGCCACCGAGGAAACCTCGCCAATATTGTGCGTCGAACTTCATTTCTCGTCCTCCATTTCTTTGTAGCAAGCATCCCGTTCATACTTGCAGTCCTCGAACTTCTCGAACTCGTTTGCAAGCTCGTTCAGCAGAGACCAGATGCGCCGGGGAATATCGTGGCCGGAGCCGCATCCGCCGACACGAACCCCAAGTAGGTGGTTCTCTCTATGCGTTTCCCCATCGTGGATGATGGTCACTTGTATATCTCCGTCTGGCTGACGGAAGATGCTCAACCTGTCTCGTTTGTCATTAAGGCTTCGGATAGTCATACTACTTTCTTCTGTTTGAAAATTTGACTGCGAATTTGTGTTGCTGTCGGCGGTCGTGGGCCTCCTTGTCAACTCTCTTTTTCTCTGCTGCGATTAATTCATCGGAAACTACCGGGGCGATGGCGGCTTGCGCCTCTCTCTCCTTTTCAAGCCGACGATAATGTTCGATTATCTCTTGTTCGGTTATCCCGGATGCCTCCATGATGGAGGCGGCGGGTAGTTGCTTGCAGAACGGATCATCACCGACTATCTCGGAAACGGACAGCGGCTTCTTCTCCGCCAGGTTGTAAGACTTCGGCACAACAAAATCAGTGATCTTGATGTCGAACAACCTTTCGCAGTATGCCCGCAGAAATTCCTCCGGGGTAAGGTTGGCCCCAGACAGCTCGTCGGGAGCCTCAAATACGATTGCGACTTTCATACTATTTCTCCTTTTTGATGATGATTACTGATACCTTCTCGCCGGGCTTGAAGTCCGCAGGTCGAAGCACAACATTATCGAGAGTTGCGAAGCCGTTCACATACTCGATTCTTCCCTCCACCGCGTCATTCATCAGCCGCTCGCGCTCTGCGAGCATTCCGGCGGCAAAGCCAACGGACGGCCATTGATTCACGCACTCGTAATAGCCGAGGCTATCTTCGTAGGCTTTTGCCGCCTCCTCTACATCGGAGGGGACGGGGAGGACGGCCCGCAACTGGCCAATGAGCTTCTGGGCCTCGTCGGGCGTGATGCACACGGAGGATTCACCGAAGTTCAGTTCTATCGAGTGTTCAACACCCTTGATTACTTCTACTATCATATCTCTATCGTTTTCTATCTAAAAGAGCTTGTCAATTATCCAGTGAAACAGTGCAAAGGGAGCCGTTACGATTGCAATCGGAAGCATAACGGGCCAAAAAACCGCGAACATCGCAAGTTGATCATCATAGTCTTCACCATAAGCTGCATAGATGAGTGCTGTTAGAATGCCGATAAGAACGTATCCAACGATGATCAAAACAATCCAGTACCAGGCCATGCCTCTATCGTTTTAAGTGTTTCTTCTTTCTATTTTCTCGCAGCCATGCAAGATACTCCGCATAATCGGGGCAATTCGCTATCTTTTCATAATACCCCAGTTCGACTTTGACTTTCGGCCAATACTTCTCTCTCCCAGCCATACACCTATGCAAAGTTATCTTTCGGCCAGACCTGTCCTTGTATTGTAACCTCTCGTTATGCGGGCAATCCGTACAGGGTTTCCTCATTTTTGTAAGTGTTCCGCTCCCCACTCCGCGAAGTGGCGGGCGATAGTTGCAACATCTTCGACCGTTATGTATGCAGTCGCACCCTTTATAGCAACTCCATTGAGGTCATAGAACGGGTCATACACCCATTTCTTGACCTCCGCCTCCAGGTCTGCCTGCGGCTGTTCAACCACAACGGCGTCCCCGACAGACTTTCCGTGATAGTATTTCTTGTACCACTCGGAGTTCACGATGTCCTCGTAGAGCTTCTTGTAGTCCGGCTCCTGCGGCTGCTCCGCATCGACGAAGTAGGCCCATTCATCACCAACCCTATCCTTGTCAAGTTCTCCGCACTTGTCGATAACACGTTGGCAAAGATCACTGCTTTTGCGAAACGCGCATTTCATACAAGGCAAACCGTCGTCCGTGTACCTCACCACCACCTTCTTCCCCGCGACCTCGATTATTTCTTCTTGATTGCTCATATCTTACTACATATTTTTTTCATTAACATCACGAAAAACCTACACACAACAGCCTCCACAGCCATATTCACAACCTTCTGGTCTTCGATATTTTATAAGATAGTCGGCCACCTTTGCCCAATCTTTCTCCTTGAAGGCTTTCTCGATGTCCGCACACTCCATATTGGAAAGGCACATCTTTCCGTCGGGACGACCCTCGTCAAGAAAGTGCATAAAGGCCACAGAGAGAGAACCGGAAAGCTCGTCATACTTCGTGATCCCGTCAAACCACTCCTGGCTGAACTTATCTTCCAGTTCTAAATGCGCGTCCCAATCGGAAACCCGTCCCTGCGTGACCGACCCGCGATAGGTTGAGAGAATCTTCCCCCCAAAGGAGAGGATGAGAAGGATGGCTCTATCGGCCTCTTTCTCCGTTTCTACTCGCCAATGGCGAATGTTCATCGCCCCGTTCTGAAGCGTCGGGCATTGAGGGTTGATGTACTCAATGCAGTATCTTAATTTCTCTTTCATAATCTCATTGATTAAAGGGTGATTTCTTTCTCGATGCCGCATCCGCGCATCAAGTTCTGGAGCTGGTGCAGCCACTTCAACTCGTAGCAAGGAAGGCCAACAACAGCGAAGTATTCGTGCCGCCAATCTTCCGTGTTGTGCTTGATTTCAAGCCGCTCGATATTGTAGTAGATGACTTCCTCGGTCGCGCCGGTGCCGGGGTGGTGTACCACACAAGAACTGACCTTCTTCAAGATTTCGTCGGAGAGAAGGATCGGGCCGATGTCTTTCAACTCCGCCTGGCGCAAAGTGCCGCCATAGTAGTAGGTCACCCTACTCCCAACTGTAACAATTTGAACGGGGCACCCCCATCTGGACGAGATCACCCAGTTCCCTTTCATCAATTCTGTTGCTTTCATAGCACGATAAACATTACGATCACGATGATAGCGGCCACGCCGCAGACGATCCACCGGGTAGTCCTTTCCCGGCGCATATAGACGGGGCAGATGCCCCCGAACAGAGGGCAGAAGCCCTTGTAGCTCTCGCATTGAGAACACATTGCTCGATTAGGTCTCATTTCTCTTTCGTTTTGGGGAATTAGAGGGAATTTTCGGGTAATTCCCCCTATTTCCGTCTTTCGTTAAATCGTTTCAACACTTCCTCGCAGAGTTCGGGGTTCGTCTGGACTTTCGTCTCAAACTCGTCCTCCACCTCCCTGATGATCCCGGCGAGGTCACGGATAGTCACCCAAGTAAGGGCGGTGGAGTTCTGCACATACTCCGCAATCACGGAGACGGCTTCTTTGAATTGTCGCGGCTCGGGGAACCTGGGCGGGAAGGCCGTGGGGTTGTCCCGAAACTTATTGAGGTCTTGCAAGACCTTGATGGCTTCATCGGTGGTCATCGTCGGCATGGCTACAATTCGTTAATTTTCTTCACCAGAACATAGGTAGTATCTCGCTGGCCCTCGAACTCCACGATCCGCAGTTGCAGGCGGTACTCCGAGGCTCTGTATTCGATGGACTTGGGAATTTCCATCTGCTTGGCTTCGGAGATTTCCTTGCGAGCGACGAGGCCAATCAAACCAAGTGTTACTCCGCAAAGAATTATGCCGAACGAACATCCGCGATCATATCTGGTTCTGGATAGAACCAAACAAAAAAGGCCAATGGCTACCCAGATACCACCAATTATAATCGCTTCCATATCAGTTAGCTTTGTAGTTAGTTTTGTAGTTAATAGAGTTAGTTTGGTAGTTAGCGGCCCGGAAATCCACCACCTCGTTCCTCGCGGCCTCGTATCTCTTGATCCAAGCCTTGTTCCGCTCGACCTCCGCCTTGTACGCCGCACTCTTGTTGTGGTAGTAGATGGCGAGATCGAGGTCTTTGGAGGGGTTGTATCTCCCCTGCATCGTATGGTACATCTCCAGGCTCTTGCGGATGGAGAATGCGTCTGTATGAGAGTAGTTGCTGCCCGAAATCCGATTGACCTCTCGGCAGTAGCAATCGAGCATCTGCATGATCCCGAAATCACCGGCCTTGCCGACGGCATTGGGGTTACACTTGCTCTCCGTCCAGAAGATAGCCATGATGGTCAGCTCCCAGGGCGTCAGCTCGTCCTTGTGCTGCTCGCGGAGAAGTTGCACGGCGGAATACTTCGGGATTTCCGGGGTCTCCGCCTTGTGGTTCTTCACACCACGGACGATGCCGAAGATGCAACCGGCGATGATGGCCAGCGCGAGGATCACTCCGAGGGTGTTGTGTCTTTTGTCATTTGCTTGCATATCTCTTATGTGTTTAGTTTCAATTAAAAAAGGAGCCGCTTGGCTGGATTTGGGTAATTTGTTTAACGTCAATTCTATGTCCGTAGAAATGAAAAAGTAGTAGTGCGAACCTCTCGGCTGGCGCCTTACGGCTCCCTATGGTAAAGAATCGGCTGGATTGCTTCGCAGAGCCAGCACCTCCCGGCGGACGCTGAATGATACCCGAATTTTAACCACTGACAATTATTGGGGAGCGTTCCTGGGCGTTGCATCTTACACCGCGATTCTATGCTGTCCTTATCACTCGTAGCGAAACCATCCGGTCTTTGGCCACCACGATCTTCCTTCCGTACAACCGCTTGGCGCTCGAAGCGTATTGGCGAAGCGTGTTCTCTTTGGCCTCGGAGAAGATGGTATCGAAATACTCGTTAATCCGCAGGGTGAGGACTTTCTGCCGGAGTGAATCGGGTCTTGGCTTATTCGTTGTCATAATCTCTCAACTTGGCGCAGAGCGCATCGTTTCTTTTGTTCAACTTGTATTTGGCTTTCTTCGCCCGGAGCCACATCTTAACATTGTAAGACAGCGGCATACATCTGGGGTATCTTGCTTTCATCGGAACTATAAATTTTTGTCGATTTCTTTCGATTTTTATAGGTTCTTTCGGATTATCGGAAGCTCTACCTCGATGGGCTCGTCCTTCCACCGGAGGTCGGGAAAAAAATCTTTTGGCAATAAGATAGACCCTTTAAAATCAGACGACAACCAGATGTAATTTATGTATTCGTCCGCATTTTCCTTTTTTCTATGTGGTCTCGTTGCAAAAAATTTTAAATACCCTCCATGAATTTCACTATCTCTCGCCACCCAGCCCTTGATGGTGGGGAGGGCGGAGATTTCCTGGAGAAACTCGATATACATTTCGCGCTTCCCGTAATTCAAGTCTATCCCGTGTCCTCGCGTAAGGATAGGGTACTTCTCGTAGGCTTTCTTGTTGATTTCTTCGGGTGTCATAGGCTATTCTTTCGGGAGTTCTTCGAGTTCGGAAATGGGAATGTAGTAGGAATCCCTCACGGCGCACTTACCGAAGCGAGGATCATCGCCGTCAGGCAGGATGATGGATTCGGGGATGTTCTCGCCAGCCTTCGCTCGGCGCCAGCGGAGATTATGCTGCGGACGGAGGGATTTTAGCCAATCTGCAATATCCTTATGTGAATATCTATTACAAATGGCTATTGCAACCTTCAAAAAGGCTTCATCCTCATCGCTCCACTGGCGCTCGTTGGTCAAATACTTGTTCACATACGCCACCAGCTTGGCCCAGTCTTTCTCAACGAAAGCATTTACGATGTCCTCGCATTCCGGGTTAGAGACACACATCTTCCCTTCGTAGCTGTTCTTGTCCAGGAACTCGATGAAAGACAACGCGCGTTCTTTTGCGCATCCGGTTTTATACGAATTGACCCAAGCGCACAAATCTTCTCTACTGAACCCCTCCGGAGTAGGAAAATTCACATCGTGAAAAGCCTCGATCAATCGTAGCATCGACCTCTTCGCCTGCTCTTCCCAGTTCTCCTTCTTCCGCACAACTACAATTCTACCTTCAATATTGATTTCGGCATAGAAGCCATCGGGGATGATATAATCTCCGGCGATCAGTGTTCTGGTAGGGCTTTCAATCGGCCCCTGATTATCACATTTCATTGCTTGTCTAATTCTTTAATCTTGGTTTTGTAATACTTGATCAGTTCGCTAATCTCCGTCTTGGAGTATTTCTGAATGGTGTGCTTCTTCTGCTCCAGCCTCTCGACGGCTTCATAGCCTATCTTCTTCACAAGGTTCTGCCTGAACCCGACGATATGGGTTACTGACATCCTGTTGCACTCCACACATTCTCCGTGGCAGTTGTCCTCGTCGAACCTCGTTGCCATGTTCGCCCGAGGGATGTAGTGGCCGCAGTCCATCTGCTCGAAGGGCTTGACCTTTCCGCAACTGATACAGCGGAAATACCTACCGCCATACTCCTTGGAATCTCTTTTCCTGATGTACTCGGAGAATACCTTGTCGAGTTTGTCTATCATACGAACAGATCTCCGGTTTCACCCTCTTTCACGGGTTCAGGGAGTGTCCCGATGATTTCCTTGTTTGCAGTCAGGAACTCCGCTTTCTCCTTGGTGATGGGGCATCTGGCCTTTCGCACAACACGGATTACTCCAAGCTCGCGGAGTTCAGCTACCCGCCGGCAGATCGTGGCCCGTTCAATCCCGAGGCATCGTGCTATCTGCATCCGGGTAAATCCGTCAGGATTCGGAGATTTAAGAAGGTTCAGCACTCGTTTCTGCTGGCTGATGATTACTTTCTCTGGTAACATGGCTATTGGTTTTTATTTGTTTCCCGCCCCTCCTGTTCGCCTTGTTCATTACTAACAATGCTCTGTCGCATTGGTTCTTTATTCTGGTGTTCGACTGCTCCTGATCTTCATAAGAGCTGCCCGGATTATCCTTTCCTCGTTATCTGTGAGTGTCATTCGATTAGGTATTGCAGATATTGGGCTTTCTGTAACTTGACATATCCGAGGATATGGGGCCGAACCTTGATCAACACTTCCTCGCTTTCGAGATAGTTCTTCAGCCGGAGCGAACAAGTCAGCCTGACATAAATCCCTCTGGTTGCTATTGCGATAGTGTCCGATAGCGCGTCCAGTCTGACCTCTGTCGGCGCGCCCGTCTCCCGCAGGACTTCATAAACATTGCGCCACATCGAGAGGAAGTCTTTTCTGAATCTCGGAGACTGCGGCGGCTCCTGCCGCCAGCGCTTGATGGCCTCGGACTTCCTGTCCTCGGACATCTGCGCCCATATCCGTCCGTCCCTGTTGTTGTAGTCCAGGAACGATTCAAGCTCCTTTTCTGGCGCAGCCAGATTCTTTTCAAAGACAAATTCAAATAAAATTTTTTCTTTTTCTTCCCCCTCGGATTCCGACCCTTGGGGGGAGGAATCTAAAGAGGGGGAAATACTCTTGCTACTCTTTTTAGTAGCAAGAGTTTTATTTAATTTTATTGCATTGGCATCGCTTTGCGGTCGCATATTTTCGCCATTCTGTGCCATTTCGTCGTGCTTTTTGGCCCAGCGAGACGCAGCACCCTTTTTACCGGCTTTCGACTTTACTTCCATGATGGCCATCCGCTCTTCAAGTCCGTGGGACGATATGATCTTACCATCCTCGGAAATATCGAACAGGCCATAATCCTCCACAACGCTTCTGACAAATTCCTCGCTCACCCTGCACTCAAACGCCAGCCGCTTGTAGTTCTTCACGCACATATACCCTTCTGCATCCCTCAGAAGCTCGACGAGCATCCAGTACACGCCGTACACCGCAGCCGCAGTCATGCCGTCCAGTTGAGACCGCATATTCTGCATCTTCTCGGAGTTACGCGCGTTGGAATCGTGTGTGAAATAGGAAGTAGCCATAACCTAACAATAGAAAGCCTGGAATCTGACTAAACCGCTCCGATACTCGGGAGAATTGATAAGGCCGTCACCCTTGCCGGCAAGAGCCTCAGCACCTTCGGTGTCAATGACCACCTTGGAATCCAGCCCCTTCGGGACACGGAAGCAAATCTGTACGGGAAGATTGACCTTGATGTCTCCGGGGATCGTCTTGACAGAAGCCCGTTGAGTAGCTGCGACGAATCGGAACCCAGCGGAACGGCCCTTCTGGAGAAGCATCTTGAAGTTTTCAAGAAGGGACTTGTGCTGGATGGCTTCGCCGGTCACCTTGTCAATATCCACCAGTTGCTTTCCTTTCCGCGACTGGTCGGCTGCGTCGGCGAACTCGTCGAAGATCACAAGAGATAGACGATGCGAGTGATTGCGTACCCGCTTGTTCATATCGTCCACCATTCTCTCCAGTTCCTTCTCGATGTCGATGATTTCCGAAATCACCTTCACGGACTTGGGAAGGTTCTTCTCGGCGAACTCCCATTTCGGGTCGAGTACGGTAATATCCTTCACTCCGGCTGCGAGGGCGCTCTTGATGATGCTCATAAGCTCAACACTCTTTCCCGAGCCGGTAGAGCCGCAGACAAGCGCGTGGGGAGTAGATTGGTTGTTCAAATCCCACACAACGGGTCTCTGGAAGTTGTCCATACCCAGGGGGATTCTCATACCATCCACATACTTCTTGTCCCACTCGATAAACCGCTGTTCCTCCCTGTTCACTTCCACTCCCACATAAGCCTTCCCTTCGTACATCACAAGCGGCTCGCCGAGGATGCGCACCCGCTCTTTGTCGAGGGCGCTGGCAATACTCATCTTGTATCTGTAAAGGGAGAGAGGATCGAC
>Ga0265299_10005909_pt1 | contig 11281 bp, 9 predicted proteins | sample AusTroGonzalo_MG_4_FD_193485 | JGI IMG/M metagenome (GOLD analysis project Ga0265299, IMG submission 193485) | Bovine rumen microbial communities from tropical cattle in Woodstock, Queensland, Australia - Gonzalo_02 | ecosystem: Host-associated > Mammals > Digestive system > Stomach > Rumen ...
TACGTTCTCGCCCTTACCTACAACAATGATACCTGCATTCGCTATCTTGGCATTCTCCTCGAGGGTGTTCTCATCTGTCTCGCTATGGTCGTCAGCATTCTCGTATATCGGATTCTTTCCTTTCCGCTTGGGACGGGATGCCTGCTTCTCGGGTTCGGGTGCGTGGAATTTGATGTTATCCTCTGTGGGTGCGATGCCGATGAGATGTTTGATGTGCATGCTCAGGGTCATCAGTTCGTCACGGAAGGGTTCGCTGTCGCTGAACCACGACGATACCTTGCCGGTGAACGACCCATCGGCCAGACTCTCCCAGGAGAAAGGTGGGAAGGTAGCCAGTTCTCGCTTTTCGAGTTGGGATGTCGTGGTGCGAGGGAAGGTGTCGAACACTACGACGAAAGCCACAAACACGAGGGCGATGAGGATGATATATGTGATTGATGATTTCCGATGTTTCATTGCTTAGAACCGTGTATAGATGAATGCGTTGTTTGTGGCACCTACCAGCAGGGCGGTACTGAGGACGAGTACTGCGATGGAGAAGATGACCTTTGCAGTGGTGGCAATTCCTGTACGCAGTGTGGTGTTGGGCACAGATTTGTTAAGGAGGAAGTTGAGGCCGTTGAAGACCGGCAGGCAAAGGATGATGGCTGCTATCCATAACCAGAAGTGGTCGAACAGTGTTGTCTCGGCTAGTAGGTCGGTCAATTCCTTCGTGTTGCCCACAAGTGCATTGAAGAAGGTCAGCATACTACTGAAGTCGTCAAAGTAGAAGATGCCCCAACCTACAATGACGAGCAACATGCTGTAGAGGTGGAGGAATACGGATGGGATGTACTTCTGTATTTTCAGCAGGGTGTATTTCTCTATCATGACGATGATGCCGAAATAAAGACCCCAAATGATGAAGTTCCAACTGGCTCCATGCCACATACCCGTGAGGAACCACACGATGAGAATGTTCAAGGCCTGATGGTGGCGGTTGCCTCCTAAAGGAATGTAGAGGTAGTCGCGGAAGAAACTGCCTAACGAGATATGCCAGCGACGCCAGAAGTCGGTGATGGAGTTGCAACAGTATGGGTGGTTGAAGTTCTCATTGAACTTGAATCCCAGACAGCGCCCCATACCGATGGCCATATCGGAATAGCCCGAGAAGTCGAAGTAGATCTGTAGTGTGAAAGCGATGATGCCCATCCACGAGCCTGCAACCGACAGTGAGTCGAGATTGTTCTTGAGGAATAAGTCGGACAACTCAGATAGCTGATTGGCCAGGATGACCTTCTTACCCAATCCGATGAGGAAACGTTGGATGCCGTATGCGATGTCTGAGGCGGATGCATGACGCAGGTGGATATTGTCGGCAATGGTTCCGTAGCGTACGATAGGTCCTGCGATGAGTTGTGGGAACATCGAGATGTAGAGCAGCAGGTCGATGAACCGATGTTGCACAGGTGATTCCTTGCGATAGACATCGATGAGGTAGGAAATGGATTGGAACGTGTAGAAACTGATGCCGATAGGTAGGGCAATATTGGGCGAACTGATGTTCAGTCCCGTCAGTTGGAGGGTCTCAGCGAAGAAGTTGGCATACTTGAAAACTCCTAAAATGCCGATATTGATGATCAGTCCTACCACCAAAGCCGCCTTGCGATGTCGCTCCTGATGGTCGATAAGTAGTCCGATGATATAGTTGGCCAACACACAGCACAGCATGAGGAATACATAGATAGGTTCGCCCCATGCATAGAAGATGAGCGAGAAGATGACCAGCGAGACATTGCGTGCCTGATGGGTCCTTCGCACATCCTTATTCAGCAGGGTTCTATCAATGATGCCACCAAGGAGGTAGCATAGAATGAATGCTGGTATAAAGACGAATAGAAAAAATAAGTCAGAGAAAACCATCGAACATTTACCATTTAATCATTTAACCATCAACTACAAACTGACTTTAAACTTTAAACTATCAACTTTCAACTTTATTGTCTTTCCCACCAGTCGGGCACCTTCAGGATTGGTATGTACGCCATCAGTGGTGTAGGTGAGATGCTGTTGCTCTTGTTCGCGGGTGATACCGACATCATCGAGTCGGATGACGGGTAGATGCAGTAGATGTCCACATTCAGCAATCACATTGCCAGTCTTTCGCATGGCCTCCTCGCTTACTTTCGTTGCCTGCATCGGAGTGATGAGTACGATGGTGGCGGAAGGGTTGAGCATCCGTAACAGTTCGAAGTTGTAGCGTACGGCTCCTGCCAGCGATTGTACCTCATGTGGCTGCAAGTGGGAATATGCCGTCTGTGTGTCTTTACAAACCTCAGAGGCGGTTTGGATGAAGGCTTTTGGCCGTCGGGCACTGAACCATGTGTCGTTTGTTCCGGCCATGATGAGGATAAGGTCGGGTAGGGGTTGACTTCCTGCCGCGCAATCCTCACGGAGTCGCATCACTTGGTTGTATATCACGTTGTCATCGCCCAATACTTCGATATTCTCTTTGGGGTTGTATTTGGTTGCTTCGGTATGAGTCCATGTTGCACCGCTACGAGCATAGCTATGGCACGATGCTGGTCGCATCAGTTCCTTGAACACCGTAATCCATCCTCGTGGATTTGTACAGCTATCGCCTGCCAACCATGTGTTCGAATCACCCAATGCCACAACATGTGGTGGTGATTGTGCCTCGACAAAGGCGAAAGGCAAAAGGTATAAGACAAATGACAGGATTGTTCTCATTGTTCGCTTTTTACATATTCAATGGCACGGTTGATATACTGGAGGAAGGGATAGGTGGTCTTGAATAGTTCTGCTGTCCGCTCGGGCATATCGGGTGCGGTCATGAAGTCTGTATCGGGTTCGTAACATAGACAGAATACGCGCAACTTCAGGTATCGGGCATAGGGTGAGTCGGCAGGGAAGCCGGCCGGCACTTTCTTCAGTGCACTGCTTTCATCGAGCCAGAACTCAGGTGCTACCTTATTCTTTAATATAGAATCGAAGTCTCCATCACCGTAGCAGATATCTTCGCGCAGAATCTTCAGCACTTTGGAGTCGCAGATGTAATCACCTGCAGCCAGCATGTGAGCAGCTGGGTAGCCTTCCCCTCCGATACCTACGTGGAAATAGTAGCCAGAAAAGCCCGACTTCTTTCCGCCAGGACAGATATATGCACCCATGTGGGTCTTGTAAGGACTCTTGTCTTTCGAAAAGCGCACATCACGATAGATGCGATAGGTGCAGTCCTTCGCTGTGAGGTTGGCTACAGAGGGGTCGAATTGGGAGATACCCATAATCACTTTGTCTACGATGACGTTGAATCGGGCCTGTGCTTCTACATATCGTTGTTTATTGGCAACGAACCACTCACGGTTGTTATGTAAACTCAAGTCTTTGAGATATGCAATTATTTCTTTCATCTTTGAACTTAGCAGCATATTTTAAATGCAAAGTTACAACTTTTTTTTTGAACATGCACAATAACTATTCATCTTTTTACGTTTTATTAGAAAATAGATTATTAGGCTAATTGTTTAATCGTTTAATCAAGAGTCATGAAAGCAAAGATCAGGTCATTCTGGCAGCAGATGCTACGCAGTCCGAAGGAGTTCCCCGTAGAAACTGCGATGGGTTTTGCCTTTTTCATTATAGCTGTATGGCATATAGAGAGCAGAAGGTGGGTTGGGGGAAATACTGTCAGTGATGTAAACGAGGATATCTTATTCTTGTTTGTGCCGTTGATTGTGCTGACCTATTGGCTGAACAGACTTCATAAACGGCAGATAGCGCAGAAATGGAAAAACGTCTGCATCCTTGCCTATGTTTTGTCTGGATTGCTGTTCTTCCCGTTGATGGCACTTGATTTGAAATCCTTCATTGAAACCATCGCTTTTGGGTTCACGTATGTACTGGCAGGCATTCTGCTAGTAGTGGGTACACGGTGGATGGACAATCGGGGTTTTGCTGCTCATGTTCTTCATGTGGTAACGCAGCTGTTTATCGGCTGTGCCATCTCGGGACTGCTTAATTTAACGGTGTTTGCCATCGTTGCTTCGTTCATCTATATATTCGGCCTTGATGTCTCTTCGAATATTTACCTTCATATCGCCTCTTTCGTTTGGTTCGTATTGGCTCCGCAGATATGTTTCACGCTCATGACTCAAGGTGAGGACGAGGTAAACGAACCTGTCAAACCACTCCGAATTATCCTTGACTTCATCCTTTCGCCTGCTGTGATTGTCTATACCGTGATTCTTTATCTGTATTTCATCACGATAGTTGTAAAGAGGGATCTGCCGAAGGGTAATGTGGCGTGGCTCATCACAGGTTTTATTGCGGTCGCACTAATTGGGCGGCTTATGCAGTACGTGCTGACGAAACGTCATTACGACTGGTTCTACAACCACTTACCTTGGATTGCTATTCCTCCATTGGTATTGTATTGGATAGGTTCTGTCTATCGCATCAGTGTCTATAGCTTTACTGAGAGCCGTTTCTACTTGATTGTGGCAGGTGTGCTGATGACCCTTTTCATCATGATGCTGATATGGAAGCGCACTCGAAAGTTCCAACTGATGGCATTGATTGCTGCTGGTGCTATTGTCGTGTTTACTTATATTCCTGGCATCTCTGCAAAGAGCATCGGTCTCCGTTGTCAGATGGAGCGTTTTCACAAGTTGGCGACCGAACTGAAGGTGTTTGATGCTAAGACGGGTCTGTTGCCGAGGAGAATAGACATAGATGTTATTAGAAAAAGTAGTGAGCTGTGTAAACAATATCGGGAACTATGTAGTGTCATTGATTATGTAAGGAAAGATATGGGCAAGGAAGCATTTTTTAAGCAATATGGACAATGGAAGTTTAGAGAGTATGAGTTCTATTATCAAGCAGACAATAATGGAGAGGAAATAGGGGAACTGGATTTAATAGAACTCACCCACTCAGTTAACTTGGGTGACTATAACGAATTATTGCCAGAAAAAGACTACAAGGTTCATTATGATGGTGATGTGGTTAAGGTGATGCATGATGCAAAAGAAGTAATGAGCTATCCGGTAGATAATCTTGTTTGTCAGAATCCTGCTCTGCTTGATGACCCGGAAAACCTGTGTGTTTATTGCAACGACTCGCTGATGCTTGTTCTTAAAGACTTTACTATACGTAACGGACAAGTTCAAGGAGTGAATCTTGTGGATTATATGTTGTTCAGGAAAAAACAGTAAACAAAGGAGTTTTTGCACGAGTGCAGTCTAACAGTTGTCGGAGTACAGTCTAACAATTGTTGGAGTGCACTCTGTTTTTTACTCTAAAGTAGTAGTTATGTCAAAAAAAAGTCGTAACTTTGCAGCCGAAAAAATATTAAATCGATGATTACAGTTTCGAACCTTTCCATTCAGTTTGGAAAACGTGTGTTATATAAGGATGTGAACCTAAAGTTCACAAATGGTAATATCTATGGTGTAATCGGTGCTAACGGTGCTGGTAAATCTACGCTGCTGAAAGCAATCACGGGGGAGTTGGAATCTACTACCGGTTCCATCACGCTGGGTCCTGGTGAGCGCCTGTCGGTGTTGAGTCAGGATCACAATAAGTTTGATGCTTTCAACGTGATGGATACGGTAATGATGGGTCACACGGTGCTGTGGGACATCATGAAGGAGAAGGATGCACTATATGCTAAGGAGGACTTCAGCGATGAAGACGGTGTTAAGGCTGCTGAACTGGAGGAGAAGTTCGCTGAATTGGGCGGCTGGAATGCTGAGAGCGATGCAGCGATGCTGTTGAGCGGTCTGGGTATCAAGGAGGATTTGCACTATCGTCAGATGTCGGAACTTTCGGGAAAGGAAAAGGTTCGTGTGATGTTGGCACAGGCGCTGTATGGTAATCCTGACAACTTGCTTTTGGACGAGCCTACGAACGACCTCGACTTGGATACTGTAGAGTGGTTGGAGGATTATCTTGCTAACTTCGAACATACGGTGCTTGTAGTGAGTCACGACCGTCACTTCCTCGATGCAGTATCGACTCACACGGTGGATATCGACTACGGAAAGATTAATCTCTTCGCTGGTAACTACTCGTTCTGGTACGAGAGTTCACAGTTAGCACTGCGTCAGGCTCAGAACCAAAAAGCAAAGGCGGAGGAGAAGAAGAAGGAACTGGAGGAGTTTATCCGTCGATTCTCTGCAAATGCCGCGAAGAGTAAGCAGACAACCAGCCGTAAGAAGATGTTGGAGAAACTCAATATTGAGGAAATCCAGCCATCTACTCGTAAATATCCTGGTATCATCTTCTCGATGGAACGTGAGGCAGGAAACCAGATACTTGAGGTGGAAGGACTGAAGGCGGTAGACGAGGATGGCACACTGTTGTTCGACAACCTTTCATTCAATGTGGAGAAAGGTCAGAAAGTGGTGTTCCTCAGTCATAATCCTCGTGCCATGACAGCCTTGTTCGAGATTATCAACGGTAATCGTGAAGCACAGGCTGGAACCTATAAGTGGGGAGTGACCATTACAACTGCCTATTTGCCACTCGACAACTCTACATTTTTCCAAAGCGATAAGAATTTGGTGGAGTGGTTGAGTCAGTTCGGTGAAGGCAATGAAGTGTTTTTCAAGGGTTATTTGGGTCGTATGCTCTTTTCTGGCGAAGAGGTGTTGAAAAAAGTGAATGTGTTGTCGGGAGGTGAGAAGATGCGTTGTATGATTGCCCGTATGCAATTGAAGAATGCCAACTGCTTGATTCTCGATACTCCGACCAATCATCTTGACTTGGAGTCCATCCAGGCTTTCAATAACAATCTGCGTCAATTCAAGGGGAATGTGCTCTTTGCCAGCCACGACCATGAGTTCATAAATACGGTGGCAAACCGCATCATCGAACTGGGACCAAAGGGCAATATCGATAAGCTGATGACGTACGATGAGTATATTGCATCAGATCAGATAAAGGAACTCCGTAAAAAGATTTGGGAGTAATTAAATCAAACTGTTTTTGTCGAAGCCTACTGGCAGTAGCTCACGGGCGGAGTTGATGAAGTATGTCCCATCAGTACCGTAGAGCATAACTTGCATAGGATTATCAAATCGGTGCTCGGTCTCGAGCATCACTTGTCGGCATGCGCCACAGGGACTGATAGGCTCTTTAGTAAAAGTGCCTGAAGTTTCCCTTGCTGCAATACAGAGTATGCGAACAGGAACATCGGGATAGCGTGAGTTGGCATAGAAGAGGGTAGTACGCTCAGCACAAAGGCCAGACGGATAGGCACAATTCTCTTGGTTGTTGCCCGTGATAATTTCACCGTTGTTGAGCAAAACAGCGGCTCCTACATGGAACCGACTATATGGCGCATAACTTCGGAATGTGGCTTCTTTGGCTGCAGCTACTAGCTTTTGTTCAACTTCACTCAATTCTCCCTCTTCTTTGAGGATTATATGCACGGATTTGACGATTTCTTTCATTTTATTGGCACTTTTCGTTGATTTTCCGCCAAAGTTATGGATTTTTTTTGTAAGTTTGCAGTTGAAAACGAAAAAAAATGCATTTATGAACCGAAATATGCTAATTAGATTGCTTTTATGCGCTGTTTTATCAACTGTAAATATAATTGTTGTTGCACAAACAAAGAATGTTGCATTCCAAGACTATATCAATAAATACAAAGCTATCGCTGTAGAGCAGATGGAGAAACATGGCATCCCGGCAAGTATCACCTTGGCTCAGGGATTGTTAGAGAGTGGGGCAGGGAGTAGCGAATTGGCAAAGAAAAGCAATAACCATTTCGGTATCAAATGTGGCAGCAATTGGTTCGGTCCTACCCACACTCATTTCGATGATGGTAGGAACGAGTGTTTCCGTGCGTATGACAATGTCCGTGCGAGCTATGAAGACCATTCACAGTTTTTGAAGAAAGAACGATATGCACGTCTGTTTCGTCTCAACATCCTTGACTACAAAGGATGGGCACGAGGCCTGAAAGCATGCGGTTATGCCACAAGTCCTACCTATGCAGACCGTCTGATACAGATTATCGAGTTGTATGAACTGAATAAACTCGACCGAGACCCTAAGGCAGTGTACGTTCCTGAGCCTGAACGCCCTGTTGTAAATGTAGTGCTGAATACTCATACACTGATGACCAACAACGGAGTGATGTGTGTCAAAGCGAACGGGCAAGACACGTGGGATAGTATTGCAAAGGAATTTGCCGTTCCAAAGTATAAGTTGCTGGAGTATAACGAAGCAATTGAACAGGTTGAGATTAATCCTGGTGATTACATTTATCTCCAGAAGAAACAGAAGAAAGGTGACAAGCATTACGGTAAGGACTATTGGCATCATGTGAAGCAGGGAGAGTCGATGTACTCTATCGCTCAGTTATATGGCATCAGAATCGCTAATCTTTATAAGTTGAACTTCCGTGATCCAGATTATGTTCCCTTCGCAGGTGACTTGTTAAGGGTAAGATAGGCTTTAGATTGAAGAATTGGAATTGTTTCATAATACAAAGAATGCTCTCAACTAAGTGGTTGGGAGCATTCGTTTGTAAAGAGTTTGTTCATCGTGTCTTAGCGAGCAGAGTTTCAATTAATTGTTTTGTTCAATTTCCTCTTGCATGTCAATCAGGTTTCCTGCTTTGTCCTTGAATTCGTATTGTAGGAATGCGAGTGATTGACTAGGGGTGATTTTAAAACTGAGTCCATACTTGAAGTGCCATTTCATCCGCTGGGAAGGGAATCCCTGATTGATGTAGGCATAAACGTAAGGATGGACAAACAATTGAAACTTCTTCATTCCAAGTATATTGACGATATAATCGATTTTGCTTTCAATGATGTCGGTGAAGAGATAAGATGATTTGATGATTCCCTTTCCATGGCAAGTCGGGCAAGTCTCGTCAACGTTCACGTCCATAGCAGGACGTACTCTCTGACGGGTGATTTGCATCAGCCCGAATTTACTGAGAGGCAAAATGTTATGTTTTGCTCTGTCGGGACGCATCAGCTCACACATCTTCTCGTAGAGCTTTTGGCGATGGTCGGCTGTTCCCATATCGATGAAGTCTATCACAATGATTCCACCGATATCTCTAAGTCTTAATTGGCGTGCTATCTCTTCGGCTGCTCCCATATTCACTTCGAACGCATTGGCTTCCTGACCGTCGACTCCCCTTGAACGGTTACCGCTGTTGACATCGATAACATGGAGTGCTTCTGTGTGTTCGATAATGAGGTATGCGCCTCGCTTGTAGCTTACTGTTCTGCCGAACCCGGATTTAATTTGTTTGGTGACATCAAAATTGTCAAAGATCGGTACGTCGCCTTTGTAGAGTTTCACGATTTCCTCGCGATCGGGTGCAATAAGTCCTACGTATTTCTTGACTTCCTTGAATACTGCGCTGTTGTTGACGTAGATGGCTTCATAGGAAGGATTGAAGAGGTCGCGAAGCAATGATACGGTACGTCCTGACTCTTCGTGCGAAAGCAATGGCAGGTTTGGTGCCATCTGTACCTTGGTGATGCAGTCATTCCAACTGTCGAGCAGGATGGTCAACTCTTTGTCCAACTCTGCTACACGCTTACCTTCAGCGACTGTTCGTACGATAACGCCGAAGTTACGTGGTTTGATGCTCTGAATCAGTTGTTTCAGACGTGCACGCTCTTCCGAACTCTTGATTTTTGTCGATACGTTGACTTTGTTTGCAAAAGGTATTAAAACAAGGTAGCGCCCCGCAATCGATATTTCTCCAGTGAGACGAGGTCCTTTGGTGTTGATTGGCTCTTTTGTAATTTGAACCATCACCTCCTGTCCCAGTTCCAGGATTTTGTCGATGGAACCATCTTTAGGCAGTTCGGGTTGCATACCGAACTTTTCAACCGAAGGGAGTTTCTTGCGGTCGCTTGCTACCTGTTTTACATACTTCTCGAGCGAAAGAAAATGTGAACCTAAATCTTGGTAATGAAGGAATGCTTCGCGCTCATGACCGACATCAACAAAACATGCGTTTAAGCCAGGCATTATTTTTTTGACTCTGGCAGCATAGATGTTGCCCACGGAGTAGTGTGTGTCAAGTGATTCCTTTTGGAACTCGACCAGTCGTTTGTCTTCGAGAAGAGCAATCGTTACTTCGTTGGGTTGGGAGTCGATAATAAGTTCACTTGTCATTTCCTTGATTAAGAGATTTATTTGCTCTTATGACGATTCTTTCTCAGTCTTTTCTTACGCTTGTGTGTAGAAATCTTGTGTCTTTTTTTCTTCTTACCGTTTGGCATAATTCTGAAAAATTAAAGGGTTGATATTATGATGTTGATTCACTAATTGCATTTGTTTGGTTATTCTTCTTCTGCAGTGGGTGTTTCGCCTTTCATTTCTTTGGCGAAGGCGATAGCTGGTTTGAAGGCCACAACTTTATGCTCAGGGATGAAAATCGTAGTGTTCTGAATGATGTTACGTCCTGTGCGTTTTTTGCGTGTCTTGATAAGGAACGAACCGAATCCGCGAAGGTAGATTTCGTTTCCCTTTAGAAGGTTGTCTTTGACAGTTGAGGTAAACGCTTCAATGACGGTATATACATCCGAATTGGCTACGCCTGTTTGTTCAGAGATGGCATTAACGATGTCTAACTTTGTCATTTCTTGTTGCTATTTCTTGTTTATACTTCCATTGTTTTTATCGATGTGGTTATCCCACATGATGCAAACGGACTGCAAAGTTACTATTTTCTGATTAAACTGAAAAATTTTTTGCAACTTTTCAATGTAAAATCGTGCAAAACAGTAACTTAGCAATCCGTTTTGTATCTTGAGGATGCTAAAATCAGTAGATTTCGTTGAGTATGCGAGCTAAGCGGATACCGCCTTTGAGCAGTTGGTTTTCTATTAATTGGGTGTGGTCGGCAATATAGTCGTACGATATTTCAGTGCCTTCTGGCGTTTCTTCGTACACTTGCTTTGCATACTGATAAGTCTCTCGTGCCCAATCGTCGGCAGTTCCTTGTTCCAATGCTTTCCGTTCTTTACGATTGATGCGGTCAATTTGGTCCACCCATTCTGTATAGGTCCACTTATGGGCACTTTCTACAAGGTCGGTATCCCAAATGGTGTGCAGGTTAGTTTCCTCCTTGAAGAAGAAAATATGCACACGGTTGCCACCATAGTCGGTTTTGTGCCCCAAGTGCATGGGTTGGTGAATATCGCCCAGGAAATGGATGAGCATCTTCAGTGCCAGTGCTTCCTCTTCATGTGTGAGGGTGCCGCTTTTCAACTTGCTGATTTGCTCATTGATAGCG